>Ga0207416_1000152_pt1 | contig 126676 bp, 126 predicted proteins | sample PaiPotPPM11metaG_FD_184107 | JGI IMG/M metagenome (GOLD analysis project Ga0207416, IMG submission 184107) | Iron sulfur acid spring bacterial and archeal communities from Banff, Canada, to study Microbial Dark Matter (Phase II) - Paint Pots PPM... ...
CCCGCTGTCTGTCCAGTCGAGCACCAGCGGGCGCGCTCCCGGCGTCCAGTCGCCCCAGTCGCCGGCCGGGCCGGGTAGGTCCAGCACGATGCGGCCATCGGGATGCAGCAGTTCGCGCGCGGCGCCCAGTGCGGCGAGTTGCGCCTCGGTATCCACCAGGTGCAAGAAGCTGTCGCGTGCGCACAGGATCAGGCCGAAGCGGCCGCGTAGCCCGGGCCGGCACATCTCGCCGCGGACGAGTGCCACACCCCGGATCCGCCGTCGCCGCAGGGCGCCGCGCGCCAGCGCCAGCATGCGCGCCGACCGATCGATGCCCACCACGCGGTGCCCGGCGCGCGCAAGCGCGATCGCCACGCGCCCGGTACCCACGCCGAGCTCCAGCACCGGCGTCTCGGTCCGCCGCGCGAAGGCTTCGTACAGCGGCATGTCTTCCTCGAACCCGGCCAGTGTGCGGTCGTAGTACGGTGCGATCGCGTCGTAGGGGTCGGCGGAGTTGAACGAGAGCGTGGACCGTGTGCGACGCGGGCGCAGGCGTCCGATGGCCTGGGTGAGCGCGTCCTCGACGCGCCGTTCCACCATCACTCGCCGCCCGGATCGCCGGGCAGCAGCGGATTGGTGAAGCGCAGGCCGGCGTTCGTGAGGTCCGGATTACTCAAGTCATCGCCTTCCGGCTTGACGCCGTGTTCGACCCAGTTGACCAGGTCGCTGAAGCCGCGTTCCAGCTCGGCGCTGCTGAACTGGCAATGGTCGGGCCGGCGGATCGCCCGCTGCACCAGCAGATCGCCGGCGCCGGCCGCGTCGACGATGCGGCGATAGTCCTGTTCGAGGCTGATCGGCACGAAGTGATCGCCGGTGGTGTGCAGCGTCAGCAGCGGCGCCTTGAGCTTGCCGGTGCGCGGCGCAAAATCGGGGTGCGCGGCGGCGTTGCGCGCGGCCGGGTCGGCGGGCAGGCGCGGAATCAGCGCGTTCAGGCGGGCGATGTCGATGCCCGCCGACGGATCGACCGTATACCGCACGCCCAGATTCGTGGCCGCCCGCGCGGCGAGGCTGAGATGCTGCGGGTCTTCCGTCGCGGCGACTTCAAAGTTGGCCGAACGCCGGTCCAGAAAGCCCTGATGCCGCCAGGGGCGCGGGCCGCCGGTAAGGCTCTCGACCAGGGCCTCGAACTGCACTCCAGCCTGTGTGGGCTGGCTCGCCGGGCCGAGCGCGGGCAGGAGCTTCGCGCGCACGGCGGCCAAATAGGCGGCGCGGTCGGTAATCGGCAACGCCGTGTTGGTCACGTAGGCGGCGAGAGCGCTGTAGCTCACGAGATAGTCCAGCTCCTCGACGCCGGCCACGACACCGCACTCGGAGTAACCGCCCGCGAACAGCTCGGGGTGCTGCTCCATCGCAGAGACGACGACGTGGCCGCCCATCGAGGTGCCGTCGATGTAGGTGCGTTTGGGGGCGCCGACCTGCTGGATGAAGGCGTCGCGCAGCGCCAGCGTGTCGTGCAGCCCCTGGTCGGGATTGTAGCCGCTGGTCGCGTCGCTGGTGGCGGCCCAGGCGAAGCCGTGCTCGATGAAATACTGGCGCAGCGGCGGCATCTGCACGAAGACGATCGGATCGTCGCCGGTAAAGCCGTGGGCATAGAGCACCAGCTCACCGTTCCAACTCTGCGGCACTTCGATCTCGTACGCCGCCCCGCCGAGCACGCCGTAGAGGGCACGGGCGCCGGGCAGCGGATCGAAGCGCGGGTTGGTGATCACGTACGTACGCCCGTCCGGCGCCACGTCAGACGACGTAGCGGCGGCGGTCGACGCGACGGCCGGCTGTCCGTTGGTGATCGGCGTCGCCGTCGCGCCACCAGCGTTGTTGTTGCCCGAATCTGCCTTCTTGCCGCAACCCGCCGTGATCAGCACGATCGCGGCCAGCACGAACAGCGCCCGCCGTCCACCCATCGCCATCCCCGCACCGCACCGCCGCGGACGATCGCTGCGCCTCGCGCGCATCCTCGTCATTGTATGCGGTATGCGACGTATGCGACCGTGCCGTTGCGATTGACCGGTCCGAATCGCCGCTCCTATGCTACGCAGGCGCGGCTGCCGCAACGGCTTCGCAGAGTGATGGCGTGGATCTGAAGCAGTACATCCGCGACATTCCCGACTTCCCGCAGCCCGGCGTGCTGTTTCGGGACATCACGCCGCTGTTGCGCGATCCGTCGGCCTTCCGTGAGGCGCTCGATCGCTTCACCGAGCGGTATCGCGGCGAGCCAGTCGAGGCCATCGTCGGCATCGAGTCGCGCGGCTTTCTGTTCGGGGCGCCGCTCGCGGACCGGCTGGCCGTGCCGTTCGTGCCGGTGCGCAAGCCGGGTAAGCTGCCGGCGCCGCGTATGAGCATCGAATATACGCTGGAGTACGGCAGCAGCCAGCTCGACATCGCCAGCGACGCGCTGGTCGCCGGCCAACGCGCCGTGATCGTCGACGATGTGCTGGCCACCGGCGGCACGGCCAACGCCGCGGCGAAGCTGGTGGAGCTGATCGGCGGCCAGGTACACGCGTTGCAGTTCTTGATCGAGCTGCGCTTTCTTGACGGCCGCAGCAAGCTCGATGGCTACCGCGTCGAGGCATTGCTGGAGTACTGACCGCCCGGCGCCCCGGTGTGCCGACTTGCAGCCGGGATCGTGCTGCCGTCTATCCTTGTAGGGCGTAGGGCGTAGGGCGTAGGGCGTAGGGCGTAGGGCGTAGGGCGTAGGGCGTAGGGCGACGATCCGACGATCCGACGATGCGCCGAGGGCGCCTGCGGGTTGTGAGCATGTCCAAGCAGCGTTCCCGAGCGGCGATGGCCACGCGCACGCGGGCGAAGACGCCGAACGCGCCTGCACGATCCGGCCGGTCGTCGACCGCATTCGCCGGCGAGGCTTTGACGCCGATCGTCCTCCCGCGTCGCACGACCGCCTATCTCGCCGCCGGCGTGGGCGTGGTCGCGTTCGCGCTGTACCTGGCGACGATGGCGCCGAGCGTGACCTGGCGCTTTCCCCCGCACGGCGACAGCGGTGACCTGGCTTCGGCGGTGGCGACCTGGGGCGTTCCCCATCCGACGGGGTATCCGCTGTACGTGCTCGCCGGCGGCGTGTTCGGGCATCTCGTGCCGATCGGGCAGCTCGCCTATCGGCTCGGCCTCTTCTCCGGACTCTGCGCGGCCGGGGCGGTGGTCTTTGCCTTTCTTGCCGTGCTGCGGTTGTCACCAGCGATCCCTCGCAGCTCGGCCGCGATGCGCTACGGTGCGGCGGCCACGGCAGCGCTGGCGCTGGCGGCCTCGCGCACGCTCTGGTCACAGTCGGTGCAGGCGGAGACCTACGCGCAGGTTGCGCTGTTCACCGGGTTGATCGCCTGGATCGTGGCTGGGCCGCGCGATCGGCGCCGGCAGGTTTGGGGCGCAGCCCTGGCCGGCGGCTTTGCGCTCACGCATCACACCACGCTTGGCTTCACCGTCGCAGGCGCGGCGCTCGCCCTGGTGCTGCGCTACCGCGCGCGGCTGCTTGAGCCGAAGCTGCTGGCCGGCGCCGGCGCCCTGCTGGTCGCACCGCTGGCACTCTATCTGCTGCTGCCGCTGCGCGCCGCGCAGCATCCGGCGTCGAACTGGGGCGATCCCACGACCTTCGACCGTTTTGTGGACGTGGTGACGGGCGCCCTCTACCACCACTATCTGGACCGTAGCCTGACGGTTTTTTTGCAGGGGCTGCCCGTGGCGCTCAGGCTGTTCCTCGGGCAGTTCGCCTGGTGGATCGTGCCGCTCGCCGTGGGCGGCGCGGCCGTGCTCTGGGACGCGGAGCGGCCGTTCACCGCACATGGGCTGGCCGTGATTGCGCTTTGCACGGTCTTCTACACGGAATACAAAGCGGACGGCCGCGAGAACTACCTGATTCAGGCGGACGTGCTGATCGCGATCTTCGCCGGCGTCGGCATGCTGGCCGCGTTGGTGTGGGCCCGGGGCGCGCTGACGGCGCAGCGGCGGCGCTATCTCCCTGCCGCGGCCATCGCGGCCGCGCTGGCGACCGTGTTGCCCTGGGCCGTCGTTGGGCTGCACGACTTCAACCTGCGCAACGACTGGGAGGCGTGGAACTTCGCCACGACCACGCTCAACGCGGCGCCGCCACACGGCATTGTTACGTCAGATCAGGACGGCCATACCTTCGCGCTGTGGTATGCGCAGCGGGCCGGCCATATTCGGCCCGACGTAACGGTTGTCGATCCGCGCTTCAAGGATCCAGCTCACCAACGCTGAGCGTCGCCGGGGCGCGATTTGGTGTTGCCAGCTTCACGAATCCGGCGTGCTCGCGCTCATGCTCGCATCGCGCATCCGGGCCATAGACTCCCCTCAACAAGCAAGCGCCGCCACAGGGCGCGAGGGGAGGAGACGCCATGACAACGATGATTGGGACCAAAGCGGGCGAAGACGTGGTGCGCGGCGAGGTGCAGTGCCTGAACTGCGGTCGTACTCTGGGCCGCGCGAGCCGCCGGTTGGCGGACGGCAAGATCACCATTCGCCCCGCGCGCGCCGGCGAAGAAATCGCCGTCGAGCGGCAGCCGGGCCGCAGCCTGCGGTGCAAGCGCTGCGGCGGCCGTGCCTTCCTGGAGTTTGACACGCTCACCGCGCCGGCCGAGTAATTCGGCCGGCGATCGGGCCCTGCGACGATCCTGTATGATAGCGGCTGCCCGGATCGGCCTTCCGAGCCGGGCAGCCGCTATATGATCCGTGCGGACAGATCCCGATTGGCGAGCCGAGGCGGCGGGCTTCCCTCCGGCACGGCTTCGCGGCCCGCCCGGCGAGAAGGAGCGTCCATGGTCGCGGCGCGCACCAGCGTCTTCACTGAGTCGGTGATCCGGGAGATGTCGCGCCTTGCCGCGGAGCACGGCGCGGTCAATCTGGCGCAGGGCTATCCTGACTTTCCCGCTCCACGCGCGATCAAAGATGCCGCGATCGCCGCGATCGAGGCCGACTTCAATCAGTACGCCATCACCTGGGGCGCGAAGCCGCTGCGCGACGCGATCGCGCGGAAAGCGCTCGCGTTCAACGGCATCCTGGCCGAACCGGAGCGCGACATCACCGTCACCTGCGGCGCCACGGAAGCGATGATGGCGACGATGCTGGCGCTGATCGAGCCCGGTGACGAGGTGATCGTCTTCGAACCGTTCTACGAAAACTACAACCCGGACGCGGCCTTGGCCGGCGCAACACTGGTGTTTGTGCCGCTGCGAGCGCCCGAGTACCGCTTCGATCCGGCGGAGCTGCGCGCGGCCTTCGGCCCGCGCACGAAGGCGATCGTCGTCAACACACCGCACAACCCGACCGGCCGCGTGCTCACGCAGGACGAGCTGGAGACGATCGCCGCGCTTTGCCGGGAGTTCAACGTGCTCGCCATCACCGACGAGATTTACGAGCACATTATCTACGACGGCCGGCAGCACATCAGCCTGGCGACGCTGCCCGACATGGCCGAGCGCACGATCACGATCAGCGGCTTCTCGAAGACGTTCAGCGTCACGGGCTGGCGGCTGGGCTACGTAATCGCGCGGCCGCCCTGGAGCGACGCGATCCGCAAGTGCCACGACTTCCTCACCGTCGGCGCCCCGGCGCCGCTGCAAGAGGCGGGCGCCGTCGCGCTCGGCTTTCCGCCCAGCTTCTACGACGAGCTGCGCGCCGGCTACACACGCCGCCGCGGCATGCTGCTCGCAGCGTTGCAGGCCGCGGGCTTCGCCTGCACGGCGCCGGAGGGCGCGTATTACATCATGGCCGACATCCGGCCGGTCACCGACCTCGATGACGTCGAGTTCACGCGCTATCTGATCCGCGAGGTCGGCGTGGCGCCGGTGCCGGGCAGCAGCTTCTGCCGGGACGAGGAACTGGGCCGCACCACTATCCGCTTTACCTTCAGCAAGGGCGAAGAGACGCTGGCCGAGGCGGCGCGGCGCTTGCCGGCGCTGCGCGCCGGCGGCGCTCGGCGGCAGCTTTCGGCGATCACGACGGAGGGAGAGGCATGACCACGGTCAAGGCGCCGATCGAGCGAAACCTGGCGATGGAGCTGGTGCGGGTGACGGAGATCGCCGCGATGAACGCGGCGCGCTGGATGGGCCGCGGCGACAAGAACGCGGCGGACGACGCGGCCGTACGCGGCATGCGCGCGGCGGTGCAATCGGTGGACATGGACGGCGTTGTCGTGATCGGCGAGGGCGAAAAAGACGAGGCGCCGATGCTCTACTTCGGCGAGAAGGTGGGCAACGGCAGCCAGCCGGCCGTCGATATCGCCGTCGATCCGCTGGAGGGCACCCGCCTCACCTCGCTCGGCCTGCCCAACGCGCTCTCCGTGCTGGCGCTGGCCGAGCGTGGCGCGATGTTCGGCATCCGCGAGATCGTCTACATGAACAAGATCGCCGTCGGACCTGAGGCGGCGGGTTCGATCGACATCCTCGCCTCGCCCAGCCAGAACCTGCGCTGGATTGCCAAGGCGAAGCGCTGCTCGGTGTCGGACCTGACCGTGTGTATCCTCGACCGCGACCGTCACCAGGACCTGATCGCCGAATGCCGCCGCGCCGGGGCGCGCATCAAGCTGATCCCGGACGGCGACGTCTCCGGCGGCATCTCGCCGGCCGTCGGCGAAACAGGTGTGGACGTGCTGATGGGCGTTGGCGGCGCCACGGAGGCCGTGCTGACGGCGGCGGCGCTGCGCTGCCTGAAGGGCGAGATCCAATGCCAGCTCTGGCCGCGCAACGATGACGAACGAAAAACGGCGGAAGCGGCGGGCTACGATATCGCCAAGGTCTACACGACCGAGGATCTGGTCGGGACCGGCGACGTCTTCTTCGCGGCGACGGGCGTAACCGACGGCGAGATGCTGAAGGGCGTGCGCTACTTCGGCGGCGGCGCGACGACGAACTCGATCGTGATGCGGTCCCATTCCGGCACGGTGCGCTGGGTAACGGCGCGACACGACTTCGAGCAAATGCGCAAAGTCGGCGAAGGCAGCGGTATCTTCCAGCCCGGCGAGCTGTGAGGCGGGGTTCGCGGCTGAGGCGGCCGCGCGGGGCACCTAACCCTGACTTCGCTGAAGCGAAGTCTGTCCCTTCCCGAAACTGGAAGGGTAAGGTTCGAGGATCACCGGAAAGGCAGGAACCGTTCCCTCCGCACGACCCGCAAGGACACCCCAGCCCCGCCGCCGTCCGGCGCCGCCGGGAACGCTCTGGAAGTCCCTTTCCCGCCTCGGGAAGGGACAGACCTCGCCTGCGAGGTCAGGGTTAGGTGCCCCGCCACGCCGATGCGGCCGCGTATCATGCACGAGGCGGGCCGCCTTGCTGCTGAACTATCCCTCCGCCCTCTGCCCTACGCCCTCATCGTCAGTACTTGCCGAGCAGCTCCCAGAGGTGCTTGATCACCTGGTTGGCCTCGGCGTGGGGCCGCTGCCAGACGTTGCGGCCGAAGATGAAGCCAGTGGCACCGGCCTGCAGCGCCGACTCGGCCTTGCTGAACAACTCCTCGTCCGAGACCTTTTCGCCGCCGGAGAGCAGCACCGGCGTGCGGCCCGCCGCGCGCACCACGCGCTCGAAGCCTTCGACCATGTCGTAGGACATGCCGCTGTACGGCTTCGGGCTGGCCTGCGCCTTCTCGCCGGGATCGGTTGGCATGTTCACCTTCACGATGTCCGCGCCCAGTTCGCAGGCTACGCGCGCGGCGTACTCCACGGCGTACGGACTCTCTCTGCCACCCTTCGCGTCCATCGCCTCGCCGCGCGGGTACGACCAGACGATCACCGGCATGCCGTAGCGCTCGCACTCGCGCCGCACTTCGCCGAACTGCCTGAAGTCTTCTGCCTGCAGCGTCGAGCCCACGTAGAGCGTGTAACCGACCGCGTCGGCGCCGAGCCGCACCGCCTCTTCGACCGTGGTGTGCAGGGGTGAGAGCGGCGCTTTGTCCGGCGGAATGTCGGTTTTGCCGTTGAGCTTCAGCACCACGGGCACCTGGCCGGCGTGGTCGCGGATGTACTTGGCCGCCAGGCCGTACTGCATGGCGATGCCCGAGTAGTTGCCCTCCACCGCCAGGCGCCACTCGTAATCCGGGTCGAGGCTGGCTGGATTGGGGAAAAAGTCACGCGGGCCGTGCTCAAGCCCCTGGTCGATCGGCAGGAACAGCAGCGTGCCGTTGCCCTTGCCGCGGCCGTAGATTCGCTTCAGCCGCACGAACTTGCCGGTGTCCAGGCCCATCTGTTCCAGTCGCGGGCGCTGCACAAGCGCCCGTGCCTGCAAGGATACGCTGGGCTTCGTCTCGATCGTCACCGCGTCGCCTCCATCATCGCTATCGCGAGCCCGTCAGAGTGCTTCGATGGTAAGCGCGGCCCGATCGCGTGTCAAAGCAACCACCGCGCGAAGAAGTAGCCCGCGCGCTCAGGGATGGGCGACGGTGTAGCCCGCGGTGATCGCGTCGTCGGTTGTCTGGAAGCAGGCGACCGGCCGGATCGTTGCGTACTCCGGGTCTGAGGGCTTGTATACCTTCTGATCGTCCGCCCCCTTGATCGGGAAGCCGAGCGGGCAGAGTTCACCCACGGGCAGCGTGGCGCCGTTGCTGTCGCGGCCGCCGCGCGCTGTGCCGGTGGGAATCGGCGGCGGCGGCGGCGGCCCAGATGGCGGGCTGGCCGCGCTCGGCGTTCCCGTGACGGCGGCGGGAGTTGCTGAGCCGGGAGGAACAGCCGTGGCCGGGCCGCGCGCCGGCGTGCTGTTGCTCGACGTGGGCGCCGTCGCCGCTCCAGGCGCGATCGAGGGCGACGGCATGGCAGTAATGGCCGGCGCAGGGCCGCGAACCGGCGTGGCGATGAGCGGTGTCGCCGTTGCCGCCGGCGTGGATGTGCGGCCTGGCGTCGCGGTGGCGGCGCTCTTCTTGTTGTTGCCTGAGCTGCATGCCACTGTGAGCAGCGCCAGCGCGGTCGCCAGCAGGAATGTTCGCCTCATGCGGTGCTCCCGCGGGGTTGGCTGTCCGATCAACCGATCGATGCACGGCGGCGGCGGAGAGTTGTACGGCCGGCCCCGGGACGGCCACGGAACAGGGGCGCACGATCGTGCGCCCCTGTCACAGCGTCTGACCGCGGGTTCGCGTGGCGTCGCTACCCGGCGGCGCGGGCGAAGGCGCGGGCCAGGCGGCGGGCGCCTTCGCGCAGGTCGTCCGGCGTCTCGGTGCTGAAGGCGAGGCGAAGGTGCGTACTGTCGTTCTGTTCGAGGAAGAAGTTGCGGCCAGGAACGACGAGCACGCCCTCTTCCGGCGCGAGCTGCGCGACTCTGGCCGAGTCGAGGCCGTCGCGGCATTCGAGCCAGACGAAGAAGCCGCCGTCCGGCCGCACGAAGCGCGCGTAGGGCTCGCACTCTTCCAGCAGCGTGGTGGAAAGCGCGTCGCACTTCTCCGAATAGATGCGGTGCAGCTTCTGAATGTGCCGCTCCCAGCCGCCGGAGACGACGAACTCGGCCAGGGCACGGTGCAGCAGCGGGCTGGCGCCCATATCGAAGCGCATGCGCACGCAGGCGTCGACGAAATCGCCACGACCCTGCACCCAGCCGACGCGCAGCCCGGTGGCCACGGTCTTGCTGAAGGTGCAGGCGCGCAGCACGCCCTGCCCGCCGGCCACGCTGTAGACACTGGGGATCGGCTCGGCGTCGAAGCCGAGGTCCGCGTAGGCGTCGTCTTCGATCACGATCACGCGGTACTGATTCGCCAGCTCGACCAGCCGGCGCCGGCGGGCGAGCGTCATGTAGACGCCCATCGGGTTGTGGAAGTCGGGGATCGTGTAGATCGCCTTGACGGGCTCGCCGGCGCGTTGCTGGCGCTCAAGCGTCTCGGCCAGCGCATCGGTATCCATGCCGGCGTTGTCCATCGGCACGGAGATCAGCCGCGCCTGGTGGCCGCGGAAGGTGCGCAGCGTACCGGAAAACGTCGGCGACTCGGTCAACACGAGATCGCCGGGATTGATGAAGGCCGAGCAGATCAGGTCGATGCCGCCGGCGCTGCCATTGGTGAGGACAAAGTTCTCCGGCCCTTGCTCCACGCGATCGAGTGCGGCCGAGCGCTCCGCCAGCGCCTCACGCAGCACTTCGAAGCCCTGCGTGCCGCCGTAGCGCAGCGCTTCGGCCGGCACGTCGTCCAACACCTTCGCCAGCGCGTCGAGCAGTTCTTGTTTCGGCAGGCTGGCTGGGTCGGGAATGCCGCCGGTCATCATCACCGGCACGGTGCCCGCCTGCGGCGGCGGCGCCCAGCCTGCGTCCGTCGTCGTGCCGACGCCGATCGACCGCGCCGCGTCGGTGATGAAGTCGAGAATCGATGCCGCCTGCCAGCCACCGACCGAATCGGTGTCTTTGCTGCTGGTTTTCTGATCGAGCATGGCGTCTCCCGTCCTTCAGTCATTCGCGACTGCGTTTGCTTGCAACAAACATGGTAGCCGCTTTCGCTGCCCGTCGCATAGGGACGGAATGGTACGGTCACACAGCGAAATTGGCCCGGTTTGACCGTGCGCGGCGCCGCGGCCAGAATGCGGGCTGAAGCGTTGCCGTATCTGCGGAGCCGGCCGCGTTCTGGCCGGCAGAAGGGATGACAACCCGTGCGTGAGAACGCGGTGTTGCGGGCCTGGCGCGAGGGCAAGCCCACGGTCGGTGCCTGGCTCTCGCTGCCGAATACGTTTACCGCCGAACTGATGTCGCATCAGGGCTTTGACTGGCTGACGATCGACATGCAGCACGGCCTGATCGACTACGGCGACGCGGTGCATATGCTGCAAGCGATCAGCACGACCGAAGTCACGCCGTTCGTGCGCGTGCCCTGGAACGATCCGGCGACGATCATGAAGGTGCTGGACGCCGGCGCCTACGGCGTGGTCGTGCCGCTGGTCAACAACCGGGAGGAGGCGGAGCGCGCCGTCGGCGCCTGCCGCTATCCGCCGCGCGGCTTCCGCAGCTCCGGCCCGATTCGCGCCGCGATCTACGGCGGCTCCGGCTATCAGGACGCCGCGCACCAGCACATCGCTTGCATCCTGATGATCGAGACGGCCGACGGCATTGCCAACCTGGACGAGATCCTGAGCGTGCAAGGCGTGGACGGCATCTACATCGGTCCATCGGACCTGAGCTACGCGCTGGGCATGCCGCCGCGCATGGACAACGAAGACCCGACGCACCAGGCGACAGTGGGCAAGATCCTGGAGGCGTGCCGGCGACATAACGTGGCGGCTGGCATTCACACCGGCGGCGTGGCCTTCAGCGCGAAGTGGCTGAAGATGGGCTTCCAGATGGTCACGCTGACGTCCGATGCGAACTGCCTCGTGCGCGCGGCGCAGCAACAACTGCGCGAGCTGCGCGACGAGACCGGCCTCGCCACCGCCGTCGGCGACCGCGCGACGGTGTATTAGAGGCGGACTCGACCGCGACTTCCATAGGCTGTGCGGAGGGCACCGGCCGCGCAGGGCACCTAACCCTGCTTTGCCTGGCGGCAAAGCTGTCCCTTCCCGACACAGGAAGGGTTTGGTTCGAGGACAATCGGCTGGGTGGAAGGCAATCCATCCGCGTGTCTCGCAGGGACACCGCAGCCCCGCCGCCGTCGCACGGCGCCGGGAACGCTCCAGAAGTCCCTTCCAGTTTCGGGAAGGGACAGACCTCGCCTGCGAGGTCAGGGTTAGGTGCCCGCGTGGGCAGTGGCGCGCCGTGTACCTCACGACCAGCGCTGCCTCCCTGCGCTAACCCAAACGGGCATACAGCGGCAGCAACGCCGAAGCCCCCTCAGACGCTCGCTGACGAGCAGAGGGGGCTTTTTCTGTGCGCGGGGCGAGCGGCGTCCGCTGAACTACGCGCTGGCGCGGCCAGGGCCGCCGTAGAGGCGCAACAGGCCGCGACGCAGGTCGCCGTTGAGGTAGCGCTTGAGCACGTCGAGCCCTTCGAAGTCCCACTCGGCGATGAACGTCACGGCGGTGCCGGCGTTGCCAGCGCGGGCGGTGCGGCCGATGCGATGCACGTACTCTTCGGTGGTCTGCGGCAGGTCGTAGTTGACGACGTGCGTCACGTCCTGGATGTCAAGGCCGCGCGCCGCCACGTTCGTCGCGATCAGCACGCGGATCTCGCCCGCTCTGAAGGCCCGCATCACGCGGTCGCGCTCGGACTGGGTCATGCCCCCGTGGATGCCGCAGGCGGCGACGCCGCGGCGGTGCAGATCGGATGCCAGGCGGTCCACGCCGATCTGCGTGCGGCGGAAGCAGAGCACGCGCTGCATCTGCGGCCCGTCGAGCAGTTCCAGCAGGCCGGGCAGCTTGTCGCGCTCGGAAACTTCGTAGTAAACCTGATCGATCGTGGCGACCGTCACCTCTTCCGGGTCGATGGTTACACGCACCGGGTTGATCAGATAGCGCTGCACCATCTTGCGGATGAAGGGCGGCATCGTCGCGGAGAAGAGCGTTGTCTGCCGCGTGCGCGGCGTGCGGCGCAGGATCGTCTCGATCGCATCCGCGAAGCCGATGTCGAGCATCTCGTCGGCCTCGTCCAACACGACGATCTTCACGCCTTCGAGCCTGAGCGTGCCGCGGCGCAGGTGGTCGATCACCCGGCCAGGCGTGCCGACGACGATCTGTGCGCCGGCGGCGAGCCGCGTCAGATCGTCCTTGATCCGCCGCCCGCCCACGATCGGCACGATGCGCAGATCGCGTCCGGCGCAGGCGCGGACGGTCTCATCGGCGACCTGGGAGGCCAGTTCGCGGGTGGGAACGAGGACGATGGCCTGTGTGGCGAGCGAGGCGGGGTCGATCCGCTCGGCGATCGGGAGCGCGAAGGCGAGGGTTTTGCCGGTGCCGGTTTGCGCCTTGCCGACGAGGTCGCGGCCCTCAAGCATTGGGGGGATGGCCTCGGCCTGGATCGGTGTCGGCTCTTTGAAGTCCATTGCGGCGATCGCGGCGAGGGATTCTTTGCCGAGGCCGAGCTTGCGGAAGCCGGAGGTTCTGCCGAGGACGCGCCGGCGCGGGATCGGGGCAGGTTGTCGAGCCGGGGCTGCTGCTGGGATAGCTGCTTCTATCTGCACCGTGGCGGTTGGCCGTCGGCGGCGCCGCACGGGTCTGGTGTCGGTGGTAATAATCTGGACCTCCTGCACGGGTCTATCCGTGTATTCACTTGACATGATAGCACACTGCAATAGTCGGCGCAGCGCACCGGCTTCAGCAGGCGGCCGCGTCTGCCGATACTCGCAGCGACGCAGAACGAGGTTGTCGCCCCCTGATCGACGAGCGGACGCTGCCGGATTACTACCGCGAACTTGAGGTCGTGCCCGGCGCCTCGCCGGAGACGATCAAGGCCGCGTACGCCGCGCTGGCGCGACGCTACCACCCCGACCGCAACCACGACTCCGGCGCTGGCGAGCGTATGCAGCGCATTAATGAGGCGTACGCTGTCCTGAGCGTGTCCTACCGCCGCCGCGGCTACGATCTGGAGCGGTTCAAAGCGGCGCAGCCTGTCTTCTCGCCGCTTTCCGAACAGCTTGATGCTGTCGGCGTTCAGCTGCCCGCCGACGCAGCGCCGCGCCTGGCGCAGGAGCACGCCGCAAGGCGGCTACGCCCCTCGACTCTGATCAGCGGTCTACGGATCTGGTCCTCAGGGACGATCCAGCTCGTGCGCCGGCATCCGGCCTGGGCGGGAGCGGGAGCGCTCGGGGGCAGCGCGGCGATCGTGGTCTTGTTGGTCAGCTCGGGCATGATTCTCGGCTCCTCTGGAGCCCATCCCACGCCGACGGTCGCCGCGCCCGGACCCGGAGTGCGCGTGGTTGCGGCGACGACGCCACTGCCGCCGCCTCAGGCAGCGACCCAGCCGCCGGCGACGTCGCCCGTCGCTGCCTCGCCCGTCGCACACGCGGACGACGTGCTGTTCGTGCTGGCGCAGCGCTTCCCGCCGATCGATGGGCTCGCCGAGGCCAGCCGCAAGCCGCCGGGCGCCGACCATGGTTGGGCGTTTGAGGCCGACGGCTGCATGGTGTTCGCCGGCGAATATGCCGCCGCGGATCGCGCGGACAGCGCGCGGCGCTACTGGTCACAGCAGAACGGGCGCTACGCCTACGAGGGCAGCGGGCCTGTCGTCGCCGCGGTGGGCGACTGTGACAGCCAGCAGCATCAATTCGAGCTGCTGAACGCCATCGCCGATGCCTTCGCCCGGCCGCATTGACACGGGTCTCCCCTGCACGGAGCCGCTGAGGCCGCATTGTACGGCATACGCCGGGTTGCAATGCGCCTTCACGCAGGAAGAATCACCGTGTTCCTGCTTGAAGCGCCGCAATACCGCGCAGGATCGGCGCCGGGTCGCAAAACTCGGTCCAGCGCTCAATCTTGCCGCCGCGGACCATGCCCAACGCCAGATAGGTGTTGTGGTAAGGGCTTCCGTCGATGAGGGAACCTTCGGATGCGTAGTCCGCTACGATCTGCTCCGCATCGTCGCCGAGTAGATGCACGTTCATGCGCGTTACCGCGTAGGTAGCCAGCATGGGGCGAATAACGCCGGAGAAGAAGCCACGGTTCGTGTCCCTGCCTCGAATCTCTCGCGGACCACCCTCGGGAGCGGTGGGAAAGCAGCAGGCAACATCATCTGCAAGCTCCGCGAACATCGCATCGATGTCGAGCCTCGACATTGCGGCGAGGAAGCGCCTGGTGACGGCGGTGGGTGTAGGGTCTGCTGTCTGAGTCATGGCGCCAGCCTCTCTGTTGCGTGAACTGGTTGACCTGCCTTCGCAGGCCTCTCACAGATCACGACGATCGGCTCCCGCTAGGATCGACATCTCCGGCGACGTATCGTGCGTAAGGCCAAATTTCGGGCTCGCGCCCGGCGACTACGGCGTTCCAGATCTCGTCCCGATCGTCTCCCGACGCCCGGTGGAGCAGCGATGGGCAATGTCCAGATTGCGGTTCCCAGGCTTACCGCGCCAGCAGGCCGGCCGCGTAGTAGCTCACGATCTGGTCCGTGCCCGCCGCGATCGCGGCGGCATTGTCGAGGCCGGAGCCGCGAATGTAGTAATGCATGATGCCGATAATCGCGCGGGCGCAGTTGTCCACGTCATGCGGGCGCAGCTCGCCGCTGGCTTCGCCGTCGCGCAGGATGCGCTTGAGAATCGCCACGACCATGCGCCCATGCGCCGCCGCGATCTCGGCAAAGACGGGCGCGGGCAGCGTGGGCAACTCCCGCAGGCCGACGGCAAGGCCGGGAAAGTCTTCGAGGAAGCAGGTCAGATAGAGGCGGGCGAAGGTGCCAAGGTGGCTGACCGCGTCGCCCTGCCGGGCGATGCGCTCGTTGAGGCGGTCTTCGAGGCGGCCAAGCTGTTCTCTCACGACGGCGGCAAAGAGGCCGTCTTTGCCCTGGAAGTGGTAGTAGATCATCGGCTTCGTCGCGTGCGAGCGTTCGCTGATCCGCCGCAACGAGCTGCCGTGATAGCCGAACTCCGCGAACTCCTCGGCCGCCGCTTCGAGGATGCGCTCCTTGACGCCCGGTGGCCTGCTTCTGCCCACCAGTGCGCCCGATGCCGCCGTGCTCGTCACTGCAACCTCCATCGCCTGACCTGCATGCTAGCACCGCCCTGTGCTGCCGCGCGAACGTCGCGTTCGCCGCGTGTGTCGCCGACCGTGTGGTATGCGGCGCGCCCTGGCGGCGCGGGGCACCTAACCCTGATTTCGCTTCAGCGAAATCTGTCCCTTCCCGACACAGGAAGGGTGAGGGTCGAGGAACGACGGGGCGGCTGGGAGACGAGCCTGGCGCCTGTCCCACAAGGACACCCCAGCCCCGCCGCCGTCTCATGGCGCTGGGAACGCTCCAAAAGTCCCTTCCCGCTTCGGGAAGGGACAGCTTTGCCGCCAGGCAAAGCAGGGTTAGGTGCCCCGCGTGGGGCGGCCATGGCGGCATCTGAGAAGGCGCTGCGCTCTTTTCTGCATACTTGACAGGCGGCGGCTTCTGGGCGTATGACCGTATTATACCAGTGGTAAAAACTCGCAGGAAAAGGCGGGAGGCAAGCCATGCCGGTCAGCGCCGCGATGCTGGAGCAGCTTCGCACCGAGCCCAACGCACCGGAACTCGATCTGAGCTGGCTGAAGGCCGGCACGCCGTGGGGTTTCCGCGCCAACTTCGGCCGCAAGGGCTTCACGATCGAGCAGGCCGAGCAGGGCGCCTACGGCCAGGTGCCCGAACTCACCACCAACTACACCGGCCGCCCGCGCGGCGCCGGCGTGCGCCCCGAGGCGCCCCGCCTTGGCCCGCGCTGGACGAGCAAGTCCGAGTCGTGGTCGGCTTCTGTGCAGATGCTGTACGAAGAGGCGCAGGCGCGGCAGTGGTCCAGCGCCGTCGACGTGCCCTGGCACGAGTTGACGCAACTGCCGGACGACATGGAACTGGCGATGTGCCAGCTCTGCACGTTTCTGACGCAGGTCGAGTTCATCGCCGCCGATCTGCCCGGCCGCTACCTGCCGCAGATCAGCGCCGATCACTACGAGGTCGCACTGTTCGTCGGCACGCAGATCATGGACGAGGCGCGGCACGAGGACGTCTTCCGCAAGCGGGCGTTGGCGAACGGCTGCGGCCTCTTGCAGGCCGGCCCCGGCGCCGTGGGCCTGTTGCAGGTCACCGACTTCACCGAGATGACCACGCTGCTGCATCTCGTGGCCGAGGGCTTTGTGCAGAGCCTGTTCCGTATGGGCGAGCTGATCAGTAGCAACGAGGCCGAGAAGCGCATGTTCCGCCTGGCCGCACAGGACGAAAGCCGCCACGTCGCTTTCGGCGTGACGCACATGAAGTACCTGATCGAGACGGAGCCGGAGCGGCGCGAAGAGATCCATCACTATTTGGACCGCCAGGAAGGGCTGCTCGGCACCACCCAGGCCGGCCTCACCAGCGGCGGTCAGTCCGCCGAGTCGCTGGCGATCCTGCTCGGCGGCGGCAAGGAGAAGATCGACCTCGGCTATCAGAAGCTGATGGCGATCCGCCGGCGGCAGATCAACGAGTACATGCATCGGCTCGAAGTCGTCGGCCTGGGCGACCGCCGCGAGCGCATGAACCCCGATATGCAGAAGTTCCTCGATCCGCCGCGCAACTAGCCCGGCGCGGTTGGGCACCCGGTTGCTGACCGGGCTGAGCGTGCGTGTTCAGCGGGAGTCGCACGCTCCCTCGGTTTGGTTTCGGCTCGTCCGTTGATCGGCACAGGGGTCCAGGGAGGCGAGAAGTGACGACACAGTCCAGCAATGAACCCGTGGCGCAGGCACAGCAGCCCGAACGCGACTTCGCCTGGATGCGCGTGCCGACGCAGCGCGGCATGAAACCGGCGATCGGCCCGCAGGGGTTGCGCCTGCGCGACATCGATCAGGGCAGCTACGCCTACGTGCCGGATCGCTGGCCGCATAAGACGGACATGCCGCGTGGCGCCTTCCCCTCGGGGCAGACCTTCCTCGAAGCCAGCTACTCGCTCTACGACAAGTGCGACGTCTGGTCGGAGAATGCGGCGGATTTGTACGAGGACGCGATCCGCGATCGCTGGTCCTCGGCGACGGATATTCCTTGGGACGCCTTGCAGCCGTACGACGAGATCGCCGAGCGCGCCATCTGCCAGATCTTGACCGAGATCTCCGAGGCGTCGCTCGTCGGCATGCAGATCTTCTCCGGCTGGCTCGAGCGGATCAGCTACGGCTTCTACGAAGTGAAGAGCTATCTGGCGACCGAGATCTACGACCTCGGCCGCCATCACGAGGCGCTGCGCAAGCGGGCGCTGGCCAACGGCGGCGGCCTTGGCCTGCAGTCGCCGGGCATCTACCACCGCGCCATCACCTCGTCGATGCGGCTGACCGAGCTGGTGATCGCGCAGAACCTGGTGCGCGGGCTGTACCACCTGATCGTGCTGGACGCCCTGCGCGAGGCCGCGAACAACGACGCCGACCGCACGCTCTACGCGCTCGTGATTCGCGACCTCTGGCGGCAGATCGACTTCGCGGTCGGCCACGTCGATTACTATCTCAAGTCGCAGCCCGAAAAGCACGACCAGCTCCACGTCTGGCTTGGCCGCGCGGAACTGCTGCTGGTAGCCGAAGTGCAGCGCGACACGCCGTTCAACGAGGCGTTGATCCTGTTGCTGGGCGGCACGGTCGATGAGGGCCGGCAGCGGCTCACAGAGCTGCGGCAGCGCTTCGTCGCGGCGTATCTGCACCGGCTGCACCAGGCCGGCATCTACAACCGCCTGGATAAGCTTGCGCCCGAGATCGCGCGCTACGCCCCGGAAGGCACTGCCACACCGAACACGGCGCTGATGACGCCGCCGTTTCCCGATCCGGTAGCCCGAGCCGCCACAGCTATGCCGGTGTAATTTCCGTTGCATTCGAGGTGATTCGAGTCCCTCGGCGGGGTGGGCGAACAGCCCGCCCCGCTTTCGATTGTGTGACAGGTCACAATCTGGGCCGGTTTCGTTCGTCTGGGCGCTGGCGCGCGGCGCCGATTTCCGGAGAGAATGGACGTGCGGGGCGGGGCGGCACCGCCGCCGGGGAGCGGCATGGCAAATCGCATCTGGGCGCGGCTGAGCATCTCGGCGCAGCCGGGCGACAAGCAATCTCCCGAAGAGCGCGTCAACAACTGGGAAGAGGTCTACCAGGGGCTCGACCTGAACCGGGCGCGGCTGGAAGCAGCCCGCTGTATCCACTGCCCGACCACGCCCTGCGTTGATGCCTGCCCCGCACACAACGACATCCCGTCGGCGCTGCTGCTGCTCGAAAATGGCGACGCGATCGGCGCTGCCAACAAGTTTCGCGAAACCTCCAATCTGCCGGAGATGTGCGGGCGGCTCTGCCCGCACGAGCGGCTGTGCGAGGGCGAGTGCCCGGTGGGCTTCGCGATTCGGCCGGATGGGCGCAAAGAGCCACCCGTCGGCATCGGCGTGCTCGAAGCGTTTGTCGCCGACACGCAGCGGACACAGCTCGGTGGCTTCCCGCTGCCGGCCGATCTGCCGGAGCCGAGCGGCCGGCGGGTGGCCGTGGTTGGCTCGGGGCCGTCCGGCCTGACAGTCGCCGAGGAACTGGTCAAACGCGGGCACGAGGTCAGCGTCTTCGACCAGTGGCCGACGCCCGGCGGCGCGCTGGCGCACGGCATTCCCAATTTCAAGCTGGCGAAACGCATTCTCAACGAGAAGCTGCGCTTTCTCACCATGCTCGGCGCCGACTTCGTCAGCGGCGTGCGCGTCGGGCGCGATGTCAGCGTGGATGAGCTGCTGGTGGAAGGCTTCGACGCCGTCTACCTGGCCACCGGCGCCGGCGTGGACCGAGAGCTGCGCATCCCCGGCGCCTCGGAGTATGAGGGCGTCTCGACGGCCACGGAGTTTCTGTTGCGGGCGAACGCCGCCGCGGGCAAGCTGCTGGCGGCGGGCGGCGCCGGCTCGGCCGCGACGGCGCTGGCGCGGCGTGAAGAGGCGCCGGCCGTCGTCGTGATCGGCGGCACCGACGCCGCACTGGACAGCGTACGCACGGCGCTGCGCATGGGCGCGTCATCTGTCACGCTGGCCTGCAGCGGCACGCGCGAAGAGCTGGCCGCGCGCGCGGAAGAGGAAACGGACGCACGCGCAGAAGGTGTGGTCTTTCGCTTCGAGACGGAGCCGGTGGCCTTTACCGGCGACGCGGCAGGCCACCTGACCGGCGTGCGCCTGCGTCGCCTGGAGCGCGGCGAGTCAGACGCCGGCGGTCGCCGGCGCGCCTTCGCCGTGCTGGGCTCCGACTACGAGATCCCGGCGCGGCTTGCCGTGATCGCGATCGGCTACGAGCCCGACCCGCTGCTGCGCGAGGCGACGGAAGGCCTCGGCGTCAACGGCAAGGGTTTTCTCAGAACCGAGAGTTCAGACGGCCACACGGGCCGGCGCGGTGTCTTTGCCGGCGGGGACGTGGTGCACGGCGAGGGCCTGGTCGTGACGGCGATGGCCGCTGGTCGCCGCGCCGCTGCCGCGATCGACGCGTATCTGCGCGAGCTCGAGCTGCAATCATGTGAGCATGAGTCGCTTGCGACGCCGCGGCAACGCTCGCAGCCCCCGCGCGGCTGGTTCCGGCGTATGCGCAACGGCTCAGCCTGAGGCGCGGCTTTCGGCCCTCAACCTCTCCTGTCTCCTTCTCCCAATCCTGGGAGAAGGAGACGATCCACCAGTGAGCGGTCCGACTGACAAAACGGTTAACCCGACGCCGCTACGGATCGCTCCAACCCGGGATCGCCCCTCGCCCAGGATTGGGCGAGGGGACGGTGGTGAGGGCCGAACGCCGCGCTATCACTGCCGAGCGTCGCCGGGCGCGGGAAATGCGTTGAACGTCAGCAGCGTGAACGTCTCGCGCACGTGGGGAATCGTCTGAATCTCGTGGTTCACCAGCCGGCCCAGGTGGTCGATGTCCTCGATGTAGAACTTCATCAGCAGGTCGTAGGCGCCGGAGATCGAATATCCTTCGGAGAACGCCTCGAGATCGCCGATGTGCTGCGCGACCGACTCGACCTGCCCCGGCTCAACCTTCACCATGACGAATACGGCGCGCATGGCTGCCCCCTTGCCGGCGGATTTCGGCCAGCATAGCAGAAGCCCGATCTTGGCAAAGCCGTTCGGTTCCGAAGATTAGCACTCTCGGTGCCCGGTTGCTAAATCGCGCGCCGACACGGTAGAATCCGGTCTGTGGGCGGTGCACCGACGCCGCCAGGCGATCACTGCGGAGGCACGACGAGAGCGATGGCGGGCAAGATCGGCATCTACCTTAACCCGAAGCGTCTCAAGGCGTTCCGCGCGAGCACCGTTCACGCCGCACCGGAAAACGCGGACTGGGTGCTGATCAGCGAAGACTCGATGATCGGCATGGTCACGGTGCGCGAGCTGGCGAAAGAGCGCGATTTGGTGCAGAATCCGCAGCAGATTGAGTGGATCGGCCGCACGGACGAGCCGGCAGAGGCCCAATAGTTCACGGCAGCAAGTACGGAGGGAACAGCAGGCAATGCCCGCAAAACAGGTTCTGTTCGACGAATACGCCCGCGAGTCGCTGAAGACGGGTGTTGACATCGTCGCCAACACGGTCAAGGTCACGCTGGGGCCGAAAGGCCGCAACGTGGCGCTGGGCAAGAGGTTCGGCGCGCCGACGATCACGCACGACGGCGTTACAGTCGCCAAAGAGATCGAGATCAAGGATCGTTTCGTCAACCTCGGCGTGCAGATCACCAAAGAGGCGGCAAGCAAGACCGGTGACGTGGCCGGCGACGGCACGACGACCTCGACCGTGCTGGCGCAGGCCATGGTGCACGAAGGCTTGAAGAACATCGCCGCCGGCGCCAACCCGATGTCGCTGAAACGCGGGATCGAGGCGGCAACAGAGGCCGCCGTGCGGGCGCTGCAAGAGATGGCGACGCCGGTCTCCGGCCAGGAAGGGCTGACCCAGATCGCGACCCTGGCAAGCGCCGACACCGAGATCGGCGAACTGGTCGGCGAGGCGATGCACCGGCTGACCGCCAACGGCGTGATCACCGTCGACGAGGGCCAGGGCATGCGCTCGGAGATCGAGTACGTCGAAGGCATGAGCTTCGACCGCGGCTACGTCTCGCCGTATCTGGCGACGGAAACCGAGCGGCAGACGGCCACACTGGACGAGCCGTACATCCTCATCACCGACAAGCGCATCTCGGCCGTGGCCGATATCGTGCCGATCCTCGAACAGGTGCTGCGCTCCGGCAAGAAGGATCTGCTGATCGTCGCGGATGATTTCGACGGCGACGCGCTGGCAACGCTGATCGTCAACAAGCAGCGCGGCAATCTGACGGCGGTTGCGGTGAAGGCGCCCGGCTTCGGCGACCGCCAGAAAGACATGCTCGAAGACCTCGCCATTTTGACCGGCGGCCAGGTGATCTCCGAGAAGGTCGGCCGCAAGATGGAGAGCGTCACACTGGCCGATCTCGGCTCATGCCGGCGCGCCGTGATTACCAAAGAAGAGACGACGATCATCGAGGGCCGCGGCCCACGCGGCGCCGTGACGGATCGGGTGAAGTCGCTCAATGCGCAGGCCGAGGACGCCGGCTCCGACTACGACCGCGAGAAGCTCCAGGAGCGCATCGCCAAACTGGCGGGCGGCGCCGCCGTGATTCACGTCGGCGGCGCCACCGAGACCGAGATGAAAGAGCGCAAGATGCGCGTGGAAGACGCGCTGCACGCGGCCCGTGCCGCTGCCGAAGAGGGCATCATTCCCGGCGGCGGCGTCTCGCTGGTGCGCGCCGCGGCCCAGTTGGATGGGCTCGGACTCACCGGCGACGAGAAGACCGGCGCGGCAATCGTCAAAAAGGCGCTCGAAGCGCCGCTGATGCAGATCGCCGAAAACGCCGGCCGCGAGGGCGGCGTGGTCGCGGCGGGCGTGCGCCGCGAGCAACTGGCTCGCGGGGATCAGAATATCGGCTTCGAGGTGATTACCGGCGAGTTCGTCGATCTGATCGACGCCGGCATCATCGATCCGTTGAAAGTGACGCGCGCGGCGCTGCAAAACGGCGCCAGCATCGCGGCGCTGCTGCTGACGACCGAGGCGCTGATCACCGAGATCCCGCAACCCGAGACGCCGATGCCCATGCCGGAGATGGACGACTACTAAGCGGCAGGGGCAGCACAGGATGCCAGGCCGGGTCGGTGCTTTTCACCGGCCCGGCTGCGCGTCAGGATAGTGCAGGTCCGGCGTGATCCTGCCGCCGGCTGCTGCTATAATTGAGTTGCTGAGTCAACAATCATCCAGCTCACCCAGGAGGTCCGCCGTGGCGGTCAAGAATCCGCAGGAACCGTTTACCCGCGTCTCGGTGCAAGAGGCGAAGGAGATGTTGGACAAAGGCGACGCCGCCTTCATCGACGTGCGCGAGCCGGGCGAGTTCGCCGACTATCACGCTGCCGGCACGACGCTGATCCCGCTGAACAGCGTCTACAACCGCCGCGACGAACTGCCGGACGACAGAGACGTGCTGTTCATCTGCAAGATGGGGCAACGCAGCGCCCTCGCCTGCGAGTACGCCGCCGCCGGCGGCAAGACCCGGCTCTTCAACGTCGAGGGCGGCACCGATACCTGGCGCGACGCCGGCCTGCCGATGGGCTAGCATTTCGGCCCTCACCCCCGACCCCTCTCCCAATCCTGGGCGAGGGGCGATCGTTGATCGCCAGATCGAGAGGGTGTCGGGCTAACCGTATAGCGCTCGGCACGCTCGGCGCTGGATCGTCTCCTTCTCCCAGGAGTGGGAGCCAGAGCGCAGCGCAACCATCGGAGACTTCCAACGCACAAGAGAGGAAGAGGGCCGAAAGCCGCGCCGCGCCCTCCGATTAGATGACAACGATCTTCCTCTTCGACATCGACATGACCCTGATCCGTACGAACGGCGCCGGGTCGCGGGCGATGACGCGCACATTTCGCGAGCTTTACGGCGTGGACGACGCCTTTGCCGGCATCGAGTTCGCTGGCCGCACCGACGGCGCCATCCTGCGCGACTGCTACGTGCGGCAAGCGTTGCACGACGGCGACCTGGCGCCTGAGTTTCAGCGTTTCCGCGACATGTACTTTGATCTGCTGAAAGAAGAGCTGTCGAACGGACCGGCCTGCGACGTGCTGCCCGGCGTGCCCGCGCTGCTCGATGCGCTCGCGGAGCGCTCGGACGTGCGGCTGGGTCTGGGCACGGGCAATTACCGCAGCGCGGCCGAGATCAAGCTGCGCCACGTCGGCATCTGGGACTACTTTCTCGACGGTGGCTTCGCCGACGACTCCGAGGATCGGGCGGAGGTCATCGCCGAGCCGGCTGGCCGGCTCGGCCGCGCCGCCGGCGACCGTATCTGGATTGTCGGCGACAGCGAGCACGACGTCAGCGCGGCCAGGGCGAACGGTATCCCCGTGATCGGCGTCGCAACAGGGCACTGCTCGGCGGAGGCGCTGGCTGTTGCGGGCGCAGACGCCGTCTTGCCTGACCTCTCGGATCTGCACGAGTTTCTGACGCTGACCCTGGCTTAGCGGCGGCGCGCTTCAAAGAACGGACAGGCCGCCGTGTCTTCGTATGGGTAAGAGAAGCCGCTCGCCGGGTGATCGCAGGTGCCGCGGCCGCCCGGCTCGCTGTGCGGTCGCCAGTTGCAGCAGCCGCCACAGGTCAACGCAGCGCCCGCCGGGGCCAGCAGGGCGTCCCAGGCGCGTTCGGCGTGGGATGTCAGCGAGTCGTCGTCATCGCGGGCGCGCCGCCGCTGAGCAGGGATAGGCACAGCAACACTGTCCCCGTGCACAACCGCGGAATCCGCAGGGCGGCCGCGCCGGCGGTCACGCTCGGCACGGCCGTCCGCGTGATGCTGTTTTCGCCCGTCCCACGCTCGCTCGGCCAGCTCGGGATCGAACTGCTCGTGGCTCGCGCGTTCTTGTGCGCGCCTGCGCCGGCGTTGCTTGCTCATCAGAGCGTCTCGGACGGGCCGTGGTCGCGCCGTCGCCAGGGTCGTCGCCAGAGCCGGGGACGGTGATGGCGCGGCTCGGAGCGCGGCGCAGCGGGCTCAGCGTCCACGATCGCCCGCGCGGCCTCGAGATCGCCTTCGAGCACGAGCAGTTCGAGCGTGAGCGCGGCGCCGCCGGACCAGGCCGCGAGCGTGTCGACGTTGCGAACCAGCGAGCGGATGCCGGCCTGTTCGAGCGCGTCGCGCCAGACCTCCGCACTCACGGGATCCTCGGCCACGGCGAGGCGCACCAGGCGCTCGCCGCGGCGGTCGCGCTGGCTGTTCAATTTGCCGCTCCGAAGCCGCCGTACTTCTGCCGGTGTTGCGCCTGCACGCGCGCGAGCAGCAGCCGGTTCGTCTGCGCGAGGATGCGTTCTTCGCGTTCCAGACAGTCGCGCACCGTGCCCGCTTCGAGCAACTCTTGCTTCACGCCTACGTCGACCTCCAGCCGGTTGGCGATGAAGTCCGCGAGCATCTCCGGGCGCGAGGGCAGGGAGACCTGCCGCGTCCACTGGTCTCCCAGCTGCAACGTCCAGCGGTAATGGTCCGCGAACATCGCCGAAACGCGCCCGGCCGCGGCCGCCGTCGCCTCCTCGGTGGCGTCCGGCCGGGCGAGGTACTCTACCGTCGCTTGCAGGTAGGGCTGCGAACGGTCGGCATCGACGATGCGGAAGCGCTCCACGCCAACGGTCAGCAGGTTGAACCGCCCTTGCGGCAGGCGTTCCACGCGCGCGATGCGTGCCGTCGTGCCGATGCCGTGCGGCACCGCGTCTCCGCCGACCTCGACCCCGGCCTTGATCAACACCACGCCAAAGGCCCGCTGCTCGTCGATGCAGCGGTTGACCATCAGCTTGTATCGCTCCTCGAAGATCTGAAGCGGCAGCGTGCCCCCCGGAAAGAGCACCGTCCCCAGCGGAAAGATCGGCAGCAGCGACCCGCCGTCGCTCACGGCCGCAGCGTCCTTTCTGCGAATGCGTCGCGCATGGACGGCCGCAGGATCAGGCGATGCCCGCCATCGAGCGCACCAAATCCAGCGTGCGCCTGGCGTTGTAGGCGCGGGCGATCATCAGCTTCTCGGCCTCGAGCGAGCCTTCGGCGTGGATGGCGAGCACCTCTTGATAGCCGCCGTACTCCGACGAGGTCAGGTCTTTGACGAAGTTGATCGCCCGCAGGCGCTCGCGGCCGTCCACGCCCGCGCGACCGCCGTAGTAGTGGCGCAGGTACGGCCCGATCTCCTCGCTCTCCACGTCCTCCACACCCGGACCCGTCACCAGCAACCCGCCCGTGATGTCCTGTACCATCGCCACGGCCTCGTGGTAATGGTGCGCGAAGTGATACTTGGCCATGTTCACCGTCAGCGCATCCGGCGCCGCGATGCCGAGTTCGCCCACGCGGCAGCGCAGCGCGGCGTGATGCGTGAGGCCGCGCAGTGTTTCCGCGTAGCTGATGAGCTGAATCAGCTTGTCGCGCACGTGCGCCGCGCGGCTGATCCCGTTGTAGTCGGCCATGAGCTGCGCCGAGCCGACCAGCGCGTCCACCAGCGGCAGCTTGTAGGAGATCGCCGTGAAGCGGTGAAACTCGACGAAGCCGAGCGCCAGCGGACCCGCATACTGCCATTCGCCCGCAAGGAAGACGCGCTCCCACGGCACAAACACGTCGTCGAAGACGGTCATCGTCTCCATCATCTTGTGCCGGGCGCTGATCGGGAACTCGAACTCGCTGCGTTCTTCCTGGCCAGACGCGCCGTAGGGGCTGGCGAGCAGCTTCAGGCCCGGCGTGTTCATCGGAATGGCGAAGGCGACGGCGTAGTCCGCGTCGGCCTCGCCCATCGCCCGCGTCGGCAGCACGATCAGCTCATTGGCGTTGGTGGAAACCGATGTGTGGCACTTGGCGCCGCGCACGACGATGCCGTCATCGCGCCGCTCGACGATGCGGACGTAGTAGTCGGGGTGCTCCTGATCAGCCGGACCCCTGGAGCGATCGCCTTTGACATCGGTTTGCGCCACGGCGAGCGCCAGGTCGTTGTCGCGGCAGTGCTCGTAAAAGGCCTTGACGCGCTGCAGATAGCGTGTGCTCAGCTTCTCGTCCATCTGCGCTGCAACGAGATGCAGACCGAACAGCGCATCGGTGCCGATCTCCTTGATCAGCACGACCAGCGTGTTGCCCAGCGCCGTCGCCTGCTCGATCAGGGCGCTGCGCTTGAGCAGATCGTCCACGCTTTCCGGCAGCTTGTAGTAGCGGCTGTACGGCGCGCCAGGGCCGTCGCTCACCACGGCAAGGTCGCGATACTGCGGGTTCTCGGCCATCTCGTAGTCGATGGCGGCGTGGTCGACGGCCACGCCGATCACGGGATGGGTAGTGACATCGTCCACGCGGGCGCCGCGAAAATAGACGATGCGCCCGTCCTTGAGGCTGTCTCGATACTGCTGGGGGCTGCGGAGTGCCACCGGCTCAGCTCCTCGCGATCGATGCGACTCTGGGCGCGACGCCGGGCGCTGCTCAGGACACCGCGCCGATGCGGCCATGATCGCCCACGCGATCCGGAGGGTCAAGCGAGCGTGATCCGCGCGGCAGCTCCGGTGAGCGTTCCCGCATGCATTGCCGAGCGCGGGGCACCTAACCCTGACATCGCTGAAGCGATATCTGTCCCTTCCCAGGGACAGACTTCCCGCCAGGGAAGTCAGGGTTAGGCGCGCCGCGTGTGGACGGACGGTGGCCCTACTTGCCGATGCAAAAGCGCGAGAAGATCGTGTCGAGCAGATCCTCCGTGGCATCCTCGCCGGTAAGCTCGCCCAACGCTCGCACCGCCGCAGAGAGGTCCACGCTCAGCAGGTCTTCCGGCGCGTTTGACGCGAACCCGGCGTAGGCGGCGCGCACGCTCGCCGCAGCCCGCAACGCCGCGTCGCGCTGGCGCACGGTCGAAAGAGCAGCGCCGGCCGCTGGCGGTCGCCGCCGTGCAGTCGCCGCTTCGAACAGCATTTCCTCCAGCAGATCGAGGCCCGCTCCCGTCAGCGCTGATGTGCGGATGGCGCAGATGCCCGCCGCTGCCAGCGCATCCGGCGCAACGACGGCGCCGAGGTCGCACTTGTTCAGCGCCGCGACGCAGGGCGCGCCTGCCGACATCGCCAGCAATGTCTGATCGTCGGCGGTCAGCGGCTCGCTCGCGTCGATGACCACGAGCAGCAGATCGCTGGCGGCGGCGGCGGCGCGCGAGCGCTCGACGCCGAACCGTTCGACGGCATCGACGGCCTCGCGGATGCCGGCAGTATCCGTAAGGACGACCGGCAGGCCGCGCAGGTTCGCCGTCTCCTCGATCGTGTCGCGCGTCGTGCCTGGGACCGGTGTGACGATCGCGCGATCGTGCCGCAGCAGCCGGTTGAGCAGGCTGGATTTGCCCGCGTTCGGCCGGCCGACAATGGCGATGCGCACACCCTCGCGCTGCAATATGCCGAACTCGGCGTCCGCAACCAGCTGGTCGAGTTGTTCGCTCAAGGACGCGAGCGCCGGGCCAATGTCGCGCAGAGGCACGTCCTCATCGGGGAAGTCGGCGCGGGCGCTGAGATAGGCGAGCAGTTCCATCGCGGCGGCGCGTGCTGCTCTGAGCGGTTCACGCAGCTTGCCCTGGAGCCCGGCGAGCGCGAGGTCGGCGGCGCCGTCGGTTCGAGCCTGCACCAGCGCGAGCACGGCTTCCGCCTGCGTCAGATCGAGCCGGCCGTTCAAGAAGGCGCGCAGCGTGAACTCACCCGGCTCGGCAGGTCGGGCGCCGGCGGCCAACGTCGCTTCGAACAGCCGCCGCAGCACGCGCCCGCCGCCATGGCCGTGCAGCTCGACCACGTCCTCACCGGTGTACGACCGCGGCGCGCGCATCAGCAGCGCGATCCCTTCGTCCAGCAGCCGGCCGGTATCCGGCTCACGGAAGCGAGCGAAACGCGCGCGCCGGTCGCGCAGGCGGCCGCGCATGATGCGGCCGGCCACCGCTTTGGCATCGGGTCCGCTGAGGCGCAGGATGCCGACCGCGCCCTCGCCGGGCGCCGTAGCGATCGCCGCAATCGTGTCGGAACGCATCCCGGATGGGCGCCTCCCCGCCGAGTCGTGCCATGCCACACCTAGTTTACCGGAGCGGGACTCGCAGCCGGCAGATTGGCTCTCCGCGGAAACCATGGATCGCCGAAGACAAAGCAACTCCCGCCGGCGCCGGCGGGAGTTGCCGCCCAGGAGGACTCGGCGGTCCTTAAACATGAAACATGGTTTCAAAACCGCCGGTCAGCCGCCGTTGCATGCATAGGAACGGGACCGCGAGCCGGTTTTGAAACCATCTGTTAGTTGATGGCAGCGACGATCTCCTCGACGAGGCCCGCGTACTTGCCGAGCGCCGCGGCGCGCTCGCGCTTCAGCTTCGCCACAATCTGGTTATATTCGGCCAGCCGCCCCTCGCGCTCGTACTTCAGCCGCGGCTGCAGGAGGTCGGCATCCTCAGGGACGATGCCCGGCAGCGTAGCGGCGATCTGGTAGCCGAAGTCGGGGTCTTGCTGCCAAGTGATCGTGCCCTCGGCGATCGCCTTGACGACGGCGGAGGAGTGAGGAATCTTGACCTTCTTCGCGTGCGGGTCGCCGTCGCCGCCGCCGACCCAGCCGGTATTGAGCAGAAAGACCTCGATCGGATGCGACTCTAGCAGCTCCAAAAAGCGGTTGCCCTGCATCGCGTGCAGCAGCGGGAAGAACGGGTTGGTTCCGGGTACGCGCAGCGCCTTACCCATCTCCTCCTTGCCGCCCGCGCTGGTGCCCTGCGTTTCGCCCAGCATGAAGTAGGCGGCGGCCTGTGCCCGCGACAGCTTCGCCACGGCGGGGATGATGTTGTCGTTGCGGTTGAGGATGAGGAAATAGTCGACGGTGCCAAGTTGCGCCGGGTCGTAGGCGTCGATGCTCGCCATCGGGAACACGGCGCGGCCGTTTTGTGTGTACGAGGTGTCGAAGAAGTCGACCTTGCCGGCCGCGTTCAGCGAGACGTTCTCCAAATACGCGTTTTCTTTGGTCACCGCGCCGTAGATCGCCGGTTCGAACTTCGGATCGAGGGCGAAGGTCTTGGCGAAGCAGCCGTTCTCCGTCGCATAGACCCGGCCGCCGGGCATCAAGGCAACAAAGTCGTCCTGCACAGGCTTCGAGCCGTTCTGTTTTGTGAAGGTCGTGGTCGTCTTGCCCGTGCCCGAGAGGCCGACGATCAGCATCACTTTCTCCTGATCGCCGACGGGGATGACCTTGCAGCCGGCGTGCAGCGCCAGGCCGCCGCGGTCCTGCACGATCTTGTTCCACATGCGCAGGCCGCCCTTCTTCGACTCGCCGAAGTAGTCGGAGTTGAGCACACGCGTCACGCCGGCTTCCAGATCGACGGCGATCAGGCGGTCGTCGGGGTAGCCGGGCGCCTTCAAGTTCGGCGTGTAGATAATCGTAAGCTGCGGCTCAGACGGCAGATCATCGGTGTAGTACAAATATTGCTGCATGCCGGCGATGTTGGCGTTGACCTTCTCGATCACGAGCCGCGCCGCGACACGGAACTGCGGATCGTTGCCGATCCAGCCGTCGATCACCAGCATATCTTGTTCGGCGATGTAGACGTCCTGATACTCGGCGATACGCCGGCCTTCGGCCCTGGTTATCGTCTGATCCGAGTGCGCTTCCGGATGGTCCGAGATGATGTAGGTACTTGCTTTCGAGCGCGCGTCGACGCGGGCCTGCACGTTCAGGTTGCCGAACTCGGTGCGGCGCGCATTGGGCATCGCCGCGGTGAAGCGATGCAAATCGCGCTGCGACGGATTGCGGACGATCGTTTTCGCGTTTATCTCGTACGCTGGCGCTACCAGTCGGGCGACCATCGTCTGTGAACTCCTTCACGGATTTCCTTCATCGTACACCCGGCGAGGGATAGCCATGATTGGAAGAGTCACGTGATTGTATAGAATCGGCTTATGCGGCCGGAAGGAGTAGGCGGCGGAACGTCCGCGCCGGAGGGAAACGATGAGCATCCTGCTCTGGGCGAGCGCTGCGCCGGTTGTGACGGGCGCCGTCCGGCTCGCCGATCGCGGCACCGGCAGCGTTGGCTGGTGGGCCGATCTCTGGACGGTGATCGCCGGCGTGATGTATATCCTGCTCGGCCTGATCCTGTTCGGCATCCTGTTGGCGATCTACATCTTCGGCCGCAAGGGGATGAAGGCGCTGCACCGGCTCACGCGCGACAAGGCCGTGCCAGCGCTCGATCGCGCCCGCTCACTTGCCGAGCGGGTGCAGGAGCGTACCGCCTCGTTCCCAGGCGCGCCGAACTCGACCGGCGGCGTCGCACAGATCGCGGGCGCGGTACAGAAGGCGCGCGAGACGAAGCCGCCCTTCCGCAGCCGCAAGCGCACCTGGATCCCCTTCAAATAGCCCCGCCCGGCGGCACGGCTCAGGCGAAGGCTGGGAGTATGTTCTCGGCGATTTGGACCAGTTGCACCGCCGTATCGCCTCCGGCCGGAATCAGGTTGACGTGGCGCACGCCCGCATCCGCGAACGCCTGCAGACCGCGCCGCCAGTCGTCCCCGTCGCCTGCGATGCAGTAGGGCGCGAAGCGCGCGTACGGCAGGCGGTAGAACGCCTCGATCGCTGGCGCAATCGCCGCGCCAGCCGCGGCGCGGTCCTCGTCGAACCTACACCAGAGCTGCACAGCCGGCGTCAGCTCTGAGGGGTCGCGCCGGGCCCGCTCGGCCTGCTCGCACACGCTGCGCCAGCCGTCGGCGAAGCGCTCTGGCGTGACGGCGAAGGCGAGCCAGCCGTCGCCCAGGCGGCCGGCGCGGCGCAATGCTTCGGGCGCGCGGCCGCCCACCCAGATCGGCGGACCGCCGGGCGTGGCCGGCGGCAGATCAAAGCGTACGCCGCGCAGCCGATAAAACCGGCCGTCAAAGTTGACCTCCGGCTGCGAGAACAGAGCGCGGCAAATCGCCAGCGTCTCGTCCAGCCGGCCGCCGCGTTCGCGCACGTCTACGCCGACGGCCTCGAATTCGGCCGGGTTCTCTCCGCCGATGCCCACGCCGAGCACGAAGCGCCCGCCGGAAAGCAGATCCAGCGTTGCCGCCTGCTTTGCCACGACGAGCGGCGGGCGCAGCGCCGCGAGCATGACACCGCTGCCGATGCGCACGCGGCTGGTGCGCGCGGCGAGCGCGCCGAGCATGACCGCGGGATCGGGAGCGGATGCGTGCCAGAGCACGTGATCTCCTACCCAGACGGAGTCGAAGCCCAGCGCTTCGGCCAACTCCGCGTCGCCCAGCCAATCGCCGCCGTGGCCCGCGAGCACGCCGAAGCTGATCGCCATGCCAACGACACTCCCTCTGGCGCCGCGCTCCAACGAAGTCGGCCGGCCAGGCGCTGGGCCGCAGTATACTGGCGGTGCGGGGCAACCGCACAGCCCACGGTGAGACGAACGGGATGGCAGCAGGCGAGTCAGACGCCTGGGCGGGCAAGAACTGGTGCCCGGACCGGCCAGACATTCTCGACGTGTTACGCGACGCCGAGATCGAGGGCTGCGAGTTGATTCCCAGCGGTTCGAACTACGCCTTCGTGCTCCAGCTCGACGCGGGCGCGGCGGGGAAAGGGCTCGCGGTCTACAAGCCGAAGCGCGGCGAGGCGCCGCTGTGGGACTATCCCGGCGGCTCGCTGTACAAGCGCGAGGCGGCGGCCTACGTGCTGAGTCAGCTCCTTGGCTGGGAGATCGTTCCGCCGACGATCGTGCGTGACGGTCCGCACGGCGTGGGCAGCGCCCAGCTCTTCATCGAGCACAATCCGCGCATCACCTTCTTCAATCTGCGGGAGTCGCGCCAGGCGGAACTGCAGCGCATGGCGCTGTTCGACGTGGTGGCCAACAACGGCGACCGTAAGGGCGGCCACTGTCTGCTCGGCGTCGATGGCCGCATCTGGGGCATCGACCACGGCCTGACCTTTCATCATGAGCTCAAGCTGCGCACGGTGATCTGGGACTACGCCGGCGATCCCGCGCCCGCGCCGCTGCTGCATGAATTGGAGCGGCTGCGCGACCTGCTCGAACGGGACGGCGCCGCCCTTGCGCAACTGCGCGAACTGCTGAGCCGACAGGAGATCGGCGCCCTGCGTCAACGCCTCGACCGGGTGCTGCGTGAGCGGCGCTTCCCCGACTCCGGCTATCGCCGCCCCGTACCGTGGCCGCCGGTCTGAAGGCCGTGACGAGCGACATCGTCGTCGCCGACGACCTGACCGGCGCGGCAGACACCGTCGTGCAATTCCTGCGTGGCACCGATCATGTGCTGGTCTTTCCTTCGCTGCGCCGCTTTGAGCAGGCAATGGCCGGGCGCAAGCTGCCGGCGGGCGACCTGGCGATCGGTATTTCCACCGAGTCACGCCACCTGACTCCGGCCGAAGCGGCAAAACGAGTACGCCGTGCACACCGGGCCGCGCTGGCTTTGCGGCCGCGCCTGCTCTTCCAGAAGGTCGATTCGGCGCTGCGCGGCAACCCCGGCGCCGAACTGGCGGCCTATCGCACCACCACCGGCGCGGCCGCCGTCCTGATGACGCCCGCCTTCTTGCCATCGCGACGCATCGTACGAGACGGCATGCTGTTCGTAGACGGCGTACCGCTCGCGCAGAGTGCCGTCGCCGCCGACCTCCGCACGCCGGCGATCGAGTCCTCTGTTCCGGCGTTGCTGCGCGCTCAATGCAAGCTGTCGGTTGCAGCTCTGCCCCTCGCCGTGGTTCGCGCGGGCAGGCGCGAACTGGCGGAGCGCCTGCCCGTGCTGGCGTCTGGCATCGCCCTGGCCGACGCAGAGATGCAGTCCGACCTCACGGCCATCGCTCAGGCCGTGCTCGACGCGGGATTGCTGCACGCGGTCTCCGGCTCAGCCGGCCTGGCGGGCGAGCTGAGCGGCCTGCTGCCTCGTTCGGCTGCTGGCGCGAGCCGCCGTCTGCTCCCAGGCGGACTGCGGGTGCTTGCCGTGATCGGCAGTCCGCACGCGCTCGCTCTGGCGCAGATCGATCGCGCCGCAAGCGCGGGCGCGTGCGTCGTAACGCTGGAGGGCGATGCCGGACCAGGGGCGGCGGCCGGCGAGATCGCTCGCCGGCTTGAGGCCGCGCTGCTGCTCGATGGCTTTGCGATCGTACGGCCGCCGCCTTTGAACGGCGTTGTCGGGGCGATGGGCGCCACGGCGGCCGAAGCGATGGCGCGGGCGCTGACGGCGCTTGCGGCGCTGCTGCTGAGGAAGATCGCGGACGACGGCGAGCCACTGGTGCAGGCGCTCGTGGTCTCCGGCGGCGATGTCGCGGCTGCGCTGTGCGATCGCCTTGCTGTGGAGCGCATCGAGTTGCTGGATCAGGTCTTCCCGGGCGCGCCGCTCGGGCGGCTGTACGGCGGCCCTGGCGGCGGACTGCCGATCGTCACCAAGAGCGGCGCCCACGGCGCCGAGGATGGCCTGCTGCGCATCGTCTCGTACCTGCGCGGCGCGGCGAGTCCGGGATTCGCGCCCGCGCTCGCCGTCGAGGAGTAGGGCATGAAGGGCTCATTGCCGCTGCTGGCGATCACCGTCGGGGACCCGGCCGGCATCGGCGCCGAGGTGGCGCTCAAGGCGTTGGCTGATCCTGCCGTGCGGGCGTGTTGCCGGCCGCTGTTGGTCGGCGACGCGGGCGTGGTTCGCCGCGCGCTCGACCTCTGCGGCTTCGAATGGGCACTCGACATAATCGCAACTGGAAAGCTGGACGACGCTTCACGCTCTGATTCTGTCGCGATTCTCGACGTGCCCTGTCGCTGCGCTGCGCCGCCGCCTTTTGGCGTGCTGTCCGCGGACGCGGGCGATGCGGCGGTGCGCGCGGTTGAGACGGCATGCGATCTGGCCGTGGCCGGCCGTGTCGGCGCGATCGTGACCGCGCCGCTGAACAAGGAGGCGATGCGCCTCGCCGGCTACGCCTACGACGGCCACACGGAGTTGCTTGCCGTGCGCACCGGCGCGTCTGGCGTCTGCATGCTGCTGGCGGGCGAGCGTCTGCGGGTCAGCCATGTAACCGGGCATCGTGCGCTTCGCGATGCCGCGCAACCGCCGAGTCCGGAACGCCTCAGGCACGTCTTCGCGTTGACGATCGGCGGACTGCGGCGACTCGGCTTCCCGAAGCCACGAATCGCGGTCGCGGGGCTGAATCCGCATGCCGGCGAAGGCGGTCTGTTCGGCTCCGAGGAACTGGAGGTGATCGAGCCGGCGATCGCCCGTACTCAGGCAGAGAGCGACGAATGCACGATCTCCGGTCCCTACCCGGCCGACACCATTTTCCGGCGCGCGGCCGCGGGCGAATTCGACGCCGTGGTGGCGATGTACCACGACCAGGGCCATATCCCGATCAAGTTGATCGAATTCGACAGCGCCGTCAACGTGACGCTCGGCCTGCCGATCATCCGTACCTCGCCGGACCATGGCACGGCGTTCGACATCGCCGGCAAGGGCGTTGCCAACCCGGCCAACATGATCGCGGCGATCACGCTGGCGGCTCGCATGGCGGCGACCAGGCCGGACGGCGGCTGACTTCCCGCCCTGGCCGCTCCAGGTTACCCGCCGCGACGCGCCCACCGTGGAAGCAGCGCCCCGGCACGTCGAATCAGCCGCGCTGCTGGCGCCAGGCGCCGCGCCCAGCCAGCCGCCCGTGCGACGCGCTCTGCCCCGAACAGCCGCTCGGCGCGCTCGCGCGGCGCGTGGCGCACCCGCACCTTGCCGGTCAACTCGCGGAGCAACGCCGCATCGCCGGCGATCAGCGCCTGTTTCCACTCGCTCAGGGGTTTGCCCCGCGGCGGCGCGATGCGGTCGAGCGGCCGCCAGCGGCCGCGTCGGTCGGTGAACACGGCGCCGCCGGCTTCGCGCACCAGCAGGATGCCGGCGGCGACGTCCCACAGGCGCGGCGAGCTGAAGACGGCGTACTGCCAGCGGCCTGTTGCCACAAGGCCCAACTCGGCCGCCGTGCTGCCGAAGGAACGCGTTTCACCGGGCAACTGTCCGCGCAGCCGCCAGAGTCCGAAGGCACGCTGAATACCCGCGGGCACGCCCGAGAGGCGCGCGCGCTTCGAGAGTGCCGGTGCCGGCAAGTCGAACGGTTCACCGTCGCACAGAAGGCCGCCGCCGAGCCGTGCGCTCAGCACGCAGGGGCGGCCTTCCGGACCAAACGTGGTGTACAGCGCCGCGGCCACGGGGCGCAGGTGATGCAGCACGCCGATCGAAACGGCGAACACCGCCAGTCCGTTGGCGAAATTGGCGGTGCCGTCCAGCGGATCCACCACCCACAGCCACGCCCCGGGTTGGATCGAGCCGCCGCCCTCCTCGCCCAGCACATCGTGGTCCGGGAAACGCTCGGCCACGCTCTGCCGCACGAAGCGCTCGGTCGCCTCGTCGGCCTCCGTGACCGGATCGGCATCCTTCCTGGACTTGAAGCGCACCTGTACAGGCAAGGCGAAGCGGCGCTGCAGTTCTGCGCCGGCTTCGAGCGCGATCTGCGCCGCCGCGGCGCGCACGGCCTCAAACTCGCCTGCGCGGGCGGGACGTGTTGCAGACGATGCGCTGCGCTGAGACTGGCTCATAGCGTCTCGTACGGGTCCGGCTTGATCAAGGCGATGAAGCTGTAGCGCTTGCTCCCGACCTGATCGGTGATGATGACGCGCAGCCGTTCTTCACGCAGCGCGATTTGACACACGTCGCCGCGCTCCAGCCGCCGGTCGGTTTCGCCCAGGCTGACGACGCCGGTCCAGCGGCCCTGGCGGAAGCCGGCGTCGCACGTGGCCGCGACCGGTGTGCCGTCCGGAATCAGGAACTCGACGGCGCCGCTGTAATAACCGCTGCCGCTCACGCGCGGGGATGCACCTTGAAGATTGCCGTGTGACGCACCTGCATTACCGGCGCGCCGGCAGCGTCCACGCAGAACAGGTCCAGCGTCGCGTACTGGTGTTGGCGTTTTTCGAACGCCTCCACCAGCCGGCCGTGCAGCGTCAGCGTGCGTCCGGCCAGCGCGGGGCCGAGGTATTCGATCTCAGAGCGGGTGTGGATCCACGGCCCGAAGGCGAAACTCTTCGTGAAGATCGTGTTGCAGTTGCTCAGCAGCCAGCCGGGGTGCAGCAGCGGCGGACCCCAGGGCGAGCCCTCGCGGAACAGCGGGTTCGGGTCGAAAACGCCATCGGCATAGTCGCGGGCCGTTTCGACCGAGGTTGGCAGGACGAGCCGGGCAAGCACCTGTCCTACGGGCGCCGTGCTCAGCTCCAGATCGGGGCGCGGATCGGGCGCGGGGCCGGGATCGCGTGCGACATAATCCGGCGCCGCGATCGGCTGCGTGCGGTCATGCAGCCCGATCCAGGCGGTGCCGGCGCCGCAGCGCTCGCCGGCGCCGTTTTCCGCCCAGAGATCGAAGCTCACACGCGTCTGCGACGCGTCAGATTCCAAAACTTCGGCGTTGGCGGCCGTATTGTCGCCTTCGTAGAGCGGGTGGATGAAGGAAACCGTGGCGCCGCCGTGGCTCAGCCAGCGGGCGCCGGCCGCCGCGGCCAGCGGCTGCGCCATGTAGGCGTAGACGGTGATGCCGGGCACGAGGCCGCCCGCGAAGCCGTAGCGCTTCGCCACCTCGTCGTCGTGGATCTTGTTATCCGAATGCAGCGAGGCGTTGTGCGCCTGCATCCGCGCCGGCGGCAGGCGCTCACCGGGCTGAAATTGGCGGAGTCCGGGCAGATCGAGGCTGCTCGTCATGCAGCACACTCCTTGAGGAAGGCCGGCGGCAAACGCTGCCGATGTCGCCGCTCGCTCCCATGCTACGCGCCGGCCGCGCAGTGCGCAGCCCTCATGCCGCTGCATAGCACGCGGGGCCGACCTTGCTATTGCCCGCCGTGGTCGTGGAAGGCGCCGCGTTGCAGATCGAGCAGCGAAGCGCGGCCGGGATTCGGGCGGCCGGGCGTCTCGCCGAGCACGATGATCTCGGCGCGCACGCTCTCCGGCGTCAGCTCCAGCAGTGCGGCCGTGCCCAGCCGTGTCTCTTTCTGGTGCGGCAGGATCGGGCTGCCGGAGTTGACGAGCAGCATGCCATGCTCGTGGCGGAGCCGTTCGAGGTGCGTGTGCCCGCCGATCATGATGTCGAGCGGGCGGTCGAAACGCTTGTAGTGAATGGCGGGCAGCGGCTGCGTCTCCGGTGTCAGGTCGTGGGCCATGCCGATGCGCCAGCCCTCCAGCTCCAGATACTGCACCTTGCGCAGGCGTGGGTCGCGGAAGTCGTCGTTGTTGCCCTGCGCGGCCACAACGGGGGCGAACTGCGCCAGCCAGTCGAGCACCGACGGCGCCGTGACATCGCCGCCGTGCAGGATCAGATCGACACCGGCGAGGAATTCGCTGCACTCCGGCCCGAGCCCGTCGAGCTGGCGGAACAGGGCGGGCAGGTGCGTGTCGGTGACGAGGCCGATGCGCATGGCTTCGCGTGTGCTCTTCGCCAAATGCGGCGTCGGACGGCTGCGCACAGATTGACCGCGTGCCCCGCCCGTGCTACTGACAGTAGCATAGGCTCCGGCCAGCCGCAGAGGCCGCCGCGGCCTGCACCCCGCATCGGGCCATCCAGCGAAATGACGGCGCCGGCGGCGCCGCACGAGGAGCGAAGCATGGCATCAGCAGGAGGCCAGCGGCGAGACGCCGCAATCGTCGGCATTTACGAGTATCCGCTGCGCAAGGTCGAAGGGATTACCCCGCTTGAGATCAAGGCCGAGAGCGCGAAGCAGGCGTTGGATGATGCCGGCTTCAAGTGGTCGGACGTCGATGCGATCTACGACGCCGGCGACGGCGGCGGCGCCGGCGGCCTTGGCATCGCCGAGTATTTCGGCTGGCAGCCGAATGTGATCGACACCACCGCCGTCGGTGGCAGCTCCTACGAGTTCCAGGCCTCGCACGCGCTGCGCGACATCGCCGCCGGCAAGGCCCGCGTGGCGCTGCTCACCTACGGCTCGACGTCGCGTATGAACGCCGTCGCCATCGGCACGGGCGGCCGCACCAGCGCCGGGCCGCCAAGCCCCGTCGGCAATATGGAAGACTCCTGGGGCATGACCCTGATCGCGAACTACGCGCTGGTGGCGCAGCGGCACATGTACCAGTACGGCACCACCTCCGAACAGCTCGCGGAGATCTCGGTGGCAACGCGCCATCACGCGATGCGTAACCCGCAGGCCGTGCGGGCGATGGACGACCTGGGCTTCGTCGATACGGGCGAGCTGACGGTGCAGGACGTGGTCGAGTCGCGCATGGTGGCCGACCCGCTGCACCTGCTCGACTCCTGCATGATCTCGGACGGCGGCGGCGCCGTCGTGATCGCCTCGGCGGACGCGGCCCGCGGCGCGAAGAAGAAGCCGGTCTGGCTGATCGGCTCGGGCGAGGCGACGCGTTACCCGACCAACGATCGCGACATCACCCGCAGCGCCGCGGAGCAGTCGGGGCCGGTCGCCTTCGGCGAGGCGGGCGTGCGGCCCGACGAGATCGACATCGCCATGATCTACGACTCGTTCACGATTACGGTGCTCACGATTCTCGAAGACCTCGGCTTCTGCAAGAAGGGCGAGGGCGGGCAGTTCGTGCAGGGCGGGCGGCTGCGCTACGACACCGGCTCGCTGCCGCTGAACACGGACGGCGGCGGCCTCTCCTCCAACCACCCCGGCATGCGCGGCATCTTCCTGCTGATCGAGGCCGCGCGGCAACTGCGCGGCGAATCGACCTCGCAGGTCAAAGACGCGAAGCTGGCGCTGGCGCACGGCAACGGCGGCATGCTCGGCTCGCGCCACAGCGGCGGCACGATCATTCTCGCCCGCGACTGAAACGCGGCCGACCGAAGCAAAGCACAAAACATGCGCCCGGCCGCGCGACTCGCGGCGCCGGGCGAGACGGAGTTGAGATGGCGACGCGACCACTGCCCCGCTTCCCCGAACCGGACACCGAGCCGTTCTGGCAGGCGACCAAAGAGCACCGGCTGACCTACGCGACCTGCGACGAGTGCGGCAAGGTCGTCTTCTTCCCGCGGCGCCACTGCCCGAACTGCGGCAGCAGCCGGCAGACCTGGCACGACTCGCAGGGCGCAGGCACGATCTACAGCTACAGCGTGATCCGGCAGAACCGGCATCCCGCCTTCAAGGACCTGGGCGCCTACGCGATCGCCTACGTCGACCTGGATGAGGGCTTCCGCATCCTCTCGAACATCGTCGGCGTCGCTGACCCGACCAAAGACATCAAGATCGGCCAGCGCGTGCGGCTGCGCTGGGAAGACCAGGAGGGCGGCGAAGTCTCACTGCCGATGTTCGCGCCCGCCTGAGCCGGCGCGCCAGCGCGGCCTCGTCCTTTGCCGTCTCCTTAACCGTCGTTGACAACGTTCTGCCCGCGTCTCTACTGTCCGGGCACCAGGCCGTGCGGGGCACGACGACGACGCAGGAGGATGTCCATGACGCAGCTAATCGCCATCTTTCAGCATGTGCCGCACCCGCGGACCCGCGACCGCCTGGCGGGCGCCGTCCCCCCGCCGCCGAAGGTCAACGATGGGCGGGTCGGGGTCAACGGCAAGCTGGGGCTCTTCATCACCACGATCGTCGGCACGATGTGGGCCGCCTATCTGTTCACAATTGTCGCGCTGGTCAGCCTGCCGTCGGCGATCAAGAGCGGCGACAGTATCATCATCGTCGCCTGGATCGCGCAGACGTTCCTGCAGTTGGTGCTGCTGCCGATCATCATTGTGGGCCAGAACATCCAGGCGAAGGCGGCCGACCGCCGGGCGGAGGAGACCTACCACGACGCCGAGGCGGTGCTGCACGAGTGCGTGCAGATTCAAGCGCACCTCGCCGCGCAGGATCAGGCGCAGCAGATCCAGATTGACGAGCTCAAGGCGCTCATTGCCCAGCTGCGTGCCACGGCGTAGGGGCGGAGCTGGGCGTCACGGCGACGCTGCGCCCGGCAGGGATTGGCGACGACTGTCGTGGCCAGGTGGTTTCTGGGGCAGGTGTCCGCTTCGGCTGGGCAAGCGGACCGCACCGGGCAGCCGCTCGTTCGCTACAGCGTATTGATGGCGCGGGCGGCGAGCACGGCGAGCACCGTCAGCGAGATCAGCGACTGCAGCATGAGCAGAAGCTTGGCCCTGCGGGAGAGGATCAGCGTATCGGTGGGGCTGAAGGCGGTGCTGGTGTTGAAGGCGAGGAAGAGGTAGTCGAGGAAGTCGGGCATCCAGTAGCCGCCGGCGTCCCGCGGGTCTTGCTGGAACTGCGGCCAGGCGAAATCGCGGCTCTGATAGTGGCCGAAGTGGCGATGGCCGGGGCCGCCGCCGTCGATCTCCCAGTACCACAACGCAAACAGCAGGATGTTTCCACCCCACAACAGCGCCGCATCGCGCAGCAACGGCGATCCGGCCGTCTTCTGGCCCGGAACGCGGGCGACGAGCAGGGCGGTGCTGGCGCCGATCAGCAGGGTGATGAGGCCGGTAAGCGCCCGCCCCAGCCAGTGCGCCAGGTCGTGGGCGCCCCGCCGATGGGCGGCCAGCAGCGGGGCAAGCAGCAGCACGATCAGCAGCAGCGGCAGCCAGGACGGCCCCACGCGCAGATGTTCCGGCAGCGCGGCGTAGCTGGCGCCAATCAGCAGGGCGGCCAGCACCGCCTGCCAGCGGGACACGCCGGGCAGGGAGTGGGGATGCGCCATCGCAATCGGTCCTCCAGCAGCAGTCTGTTGGCGACAGGGATACGCGCGCCGCCAACAGCGGTGGCCCACGTCAACGCGGGGCGATGCACCCCGCGCCGGCGTCGCGGCTTGCCGTTAGTCCACCTCGGCGAAGCGCCGGCAGTTGCCCATCGACGGCCAGACGTAGCCCTGGACGATGCTGTAGATCTGCTTGACGTGGTTGCGGTCGTGGTGCTGCCACTCATGCAGCAGGTCGCGCACCGTCACCCAGCCGACCTGTGTGTGCTCGCCGCCGCGATCGAGCTGCGCGGGCGTGAGGCCGATCACTAACGCCAGGCTGTCGGCGCGCAGCGCCTCGAACTCATGGAGCAGCGCCGCCGGCTCCTGCTCGGCGTCGCGGCGCTCGCGGGCCACCTCGACCTGGTTCCAGCCGGGCAGCCGCGGGCTCTCCTCGGCCAAAATGCGGCGAATACGGCCGTTGAAGCCGCGCCGCTCGGCCTCGATCATGTGGCCGAGCGTCTCGTTCGCACACCACTCTTCGGGTCCGGGGCGCCAGCGGCACAGGTCCGGCGGCAGCGCCCGCAGCTCCATGCCGATCGCGCGGCCCTGCGCCTCCAGCAGCGCCGCCAGGGTTTCTATGCCGAGCGCCATCGCCTTCGCCGTCATGCTTCTTCCTCCAACACTGCGATCGGTGCAGCGCGTGGCGCTGCCGCGGTGCGTCACGAATGACGGCACAGGCTATCACCAAATCACCGTTTGCGAGGCGGCAACCCCGGCGATTGGCGCGAAAAGCGGCATATGCTTCCGTGCCTGCCGGAGAGGCGCAGATTTACCGGGGATTGCCGCGGCTCGGGCGCACCATCACCAGGCGGTTGGTCCAGCGATCCGGACCGATCTGTTCGAGGTAGAGCACGCGGATAACTTTGTACAGCCGCGGGTCTTGCCCGCCCTCGGAGGCCATCTGGATCACGTCGCCTGCGGAGAATTCGGTCGGTGTAGCGACACGGCCGAGCACACGGCCGGAAGCGTCTTCGGAGGCGAGGGCGAAGGTGGTCCACATAGTCGGCGCCCACCAGCACCGCGTTCGTGCGCGGCGAATGCGTCTCTCTTATTCTAGTACGGACGCGCCGCGACGCAGAACCGCGGGGATGCGGACGGCAGCGGTGTTGCCGTATCGATGCCGTCCGCTTGCCTCGTCGGTTCGACCATGGCCGAGAGCATGCATTGAAATATTGCCGCGGAGGGCTGCTCGTCTGCGCCGTGCTCGCGCTGGCTTTGCTGAGCTGTACCGGCGGGAACAAGCCTTCCCGCGGCAGCCAGACGCCAACGGCGCCGCCCGGCGCGGCCAGGAGTCCGGCCGCCACCGCCGCGGGGAGCGCCGCCGCATCAACCGCGCCGGCAGCAAGCGCGATCGCCATTGCAACGCCGGCTCCCACATCGCAGCCGCCGAACGTTCGCCGTGGCGGCGTGCTGACGCTCGCGCTCGCGGCCGATCCGGCGAGCCTCGACCCGCTGACCGCCAATGACCCGAACAATCTGGCGCTGATCGACGAGATCTACGATCCGCTCGTGCTCGTCGACGAGCACCTGCAACCTGTGCCCTGGCTGGCTCAGCGCTGGGAGATCAGCGCCGACGGCCTCACCTACACGTTTCACCTGCGCGGCGATGTGACGTTTCAGGACGGCACCCGCTACAACGCCCAGGCGCAGAAGTTCGCGCTCGACCGCCTGCGCACCAATCCAGCGGCGGTGGTTCAGGACGAGTGCGGTCCGCGCATCGTGGCCGGCGTCGAGGCGCCCGACGACCTCACGCTGCGCCTGACGCTGACCGCGCCGGACGCCGCCTTCCTCGCCGCGCTCGCCGGCCGCTGCGGCATGGCCGTCTCGCCCACCGCCGTGCAGAAGCAGGGCAACGGCGACTTCGCCGCGCACCCCGTCGGCACGGGGCCGTTTGCCTTTGGCGAGCTGAAGTCGGGCGATCACGCTACCCTCAACCGCAATGCTCGGTACTGGCGACGTTCCGAGATCGACGGCAAGCCGCTGCCCTATCTGGACAAGCTCACCTGGCGCCTGCTGCCGGACGCCGGCCAGCGTGTCCAGGCGCTGCAAAGCGGCGACCTCGACCTGCTCAGCGGCGATGGTCTGCCCTTCGCAGCGATCGACGCGGTCAAGCAGAACGCCGGGCTGATCTACGACCAGCGCCCCGGACTCGGCTGGAGCGGCTTCATGCTGAACGTGGCGCGGCCGCCGTTCAGCAACAAAGCGCTGGCGCAGGCCGTACAAGAGGCGATCGACCGCGACGCTGCGATCCAGGCCGTCGACTACGGCGAGCCGCCGCGCGCCGACAACGGCGTGATTCCGCCGCCGCTCGCCTGGGCGGTGGATACGAGCTACGTGCCGTATAGCTACAACCCCGACGCGGCACGGGCGAAACTGGCGCAGGGCGGCCGGCCGAACGGCTTCAGCTTCACGATCCTCGCGGATACGAGCGACCAGCGCACGCAGCAGGCGCTGGCGCTGTTTCAGAGCCAGCTCAAGCAGGCAGGCATCACGATGCAGATCGAGCAGGCCGACTTCAGCAGCGTCGTCACGCGGGCGCAGGGCGGCGACTTCGAGGCGGCGGCGATCGGCGTCTCCGGCGGTCTCGACCCGGATGCCTGGGTCTATCCAACGTTTCACAGCGGCGGTGTGCTCAACTTTCCCCATCTGAGCGACCCGCGTGTCGACCAACTTGCCGAGCAAGGCCGTGCCACCAGCGACCCGGCACAACGCGCCGACCTGTACAAGCAGGCGACGAAGGCGATCATGGACGACAGCCCCTGGGTGATGGTCAGCTACCGGCTGGACCGCTACGCCGCGAAACGCACGGTGCAGGGGTTCGGTCTGGGCCGCTATGCCGGCAGCAGCTACGCAGCGGTGTGGAAGACGGCGGGCTGATCGCCGCAGCTTGCGTCATCCGCCGTGCAGCGCACTTCGGAAAGGGCGGTGAGACAGCGTGAGAACCGTGCGAAACCAGGCGCTGAGGGCGTTGGTGTTCACTATTGGCCTGCTTGTCGCCGGATCGCTCGGCGGCACGGTCCGGATGCGGGCAACCGAGCTGCATACGCCGAACGATCCGCTCTTCGTCTCGAAGCAGGCGTATCTGGCCGACATCGACGCGCCGGCGGCGTGGGATACGCAGACCGGCGACCCCGCGGTCGTCGTCGCCGTGATCGACAGCGGCATCGACGCGATGCACCCGGACCTCGCCGTCAATATCTGGCAGAACCCGACGCCCGGCGCCTTCGGCTGCGCGGGCGACCTGCACGGCTGCACGCTGCTCGACCCGAACGACGCCGCGGCGAGCTGCAGCGGGATCGGGCCGGCTCGTACGGGCGATGTCTCGGCGCTGAGCCCGCACGGCACCTTTCTGGCCGGCGTGATCGGCGCGGCTGGCGATAATGGCCTGGGCATCGCCGGCGTCGCCTGGCACGTCTCGCTGATGGCCGTGCGTGTCTCGGACTGCCGCGACGGCAGCAACGCCGAAACCGTGGCCGCGGGCATTCGCTACGCCGCCGACGCCGGCGCCCGCATCGCCGTGCTGGGGCTGGCCGCCTCACGCGGCTCCGGCGGCGGCTGCCGCGCGCCGAACCGCCTGCTGGCGGACGCGGTGCAGTACGCGCGCGACCGCGGTGTGCTGGTCGTGGCGCCGGCCGGCGATAGCAGTCAACCCTGCGTAGCCGATCCGGCGGCGGCGCCGCAAGCGCTCGCCGTCGGCGGCTATCAGCTTCCTGGCCGCACGCGTCTGCGCGTGGGCAGGGGCAGAACAGGCAGCAACTGGGGACCGGAGATCGCGATCGCCGCGCCCGCGCTCGACATTGCGAGCACGATCCCGCGGCAGGCCGGCAGAATGCCGCCTGATGACCTCTACGCCACGACCTACGGTACGCCCTTCGCCGCGGGCATCGTCGGCGGCGCTGCGGCGCTCCTGCTCTCGCAGAACGCCTTGCTGACGCCCGACTGGCTGACCGAGTTGCTCGTACTCGGGGCACGGCCGCTGGCGGACGGCGCTGCGCCCGGCTGGGCCGGGGCGGGCGCGATCGACCTGGCCGCCTCGCTGCGGCTCGTGCCCGCCGGCTTTGCCGGCGCGCTCACCGTCGCGGGCGAGCCGGCGCCCGATGGCACGCCCGTCGAAGCGTATGTCAACGACGTGCTCTGCGCCTCCACGACCAGCTTCACCCAGAACGGCCGCGCCTCGTATGCTCTACTCGTGCCCGCGGCAGCGATGCAGGCCGGCTGCGGCAGCCCCGGCGCAACGGTTGAGCTGCGCGTCAATGGCGTCTCCGCCGCGCAGGCGAGTTGGAGCGCGGCCGCGGTCACGCTGGATCTCGACGGCGCCGCGGCGCCGGGAACAACCCCGTGAGACTCGGCGTGCTCGCGATTCGATACCGGCTCAGCGGCGAACCGCCTGGGGCGGGGGGTTGAGGAGGATGGGGTGAGGGTGAAGTCGTGGTGGGCGTGCGGCGCGGCGCTGCTGACGGCGACGCTGCTGCTCGCGGGCACGGCGTGCGGCTCGACCAACAACAAGAAGGCAACCGGCGGGCCGGGCACGCCGGCGCCAACGCCCATCGCTTCGGGAGCGCGCGCGGGCGGCATTATCAAGTTCGACAAAGCGCCGCCGTTCACGATCGACCCGAACAAGGGCTACATCGCCACGATCAAGTTCGCCAAAGGCGCTGTTATGGTCGAACTGAATGCGAAAGCCGCGCCGCTCACGGTGAACAACTTCGTCTTCCTCGCCCACCAGCACTTCTACGACGGCACGACCTGTCACCGTGTGATCCCGAACTTCGTGGCGCAGTGCGGCGACCCGCAGGGCAACGGCGGGGGCGACCCAGGCTACACCATCCCCGATGAGAAGAGCCCCTTGCTGCACGACACCGGCGCGATCGCGATGGCGAAGACCGATCAGCCGAATTCGGCCGGCAGCCAGTTCTACATCACGATGGCGCCGCAGCCTTCGCTGGACGGCCGGTTCACCGTCTTCGGCCAGGTGATCTCCGGCCAGGACGTGGTCGACAAGCTCACGCCCGCGACCCGTCCACCAATCCCGGTGCCCCGCCCGGCGACCGCATCATCAGCATCACGATTCAGGAAACCGACCAGACCCCGACCCCCTTTGCCGCCCCCGCTGCCTCGCCGAAGCCGACGCCTTGACTGCTTGCACACGACGCACACCACCAGCGCGGGATTGCGGCCGATGACCCGGAGTCATAGATGGTTTCAAGGCCGGCCGGCTGGCCACCGCTGGCGCGTGAGAGCCGTGGGGCGGACCGGCCGCACCATGCTCGGGAACGGGCGGCTGCTCGGAATCTGTGCCGTCATGGTGCTGGCTGCCGCGTGCAGCGGCGGCAAGTCCGCGACGCCTCCAGCCGGCCAGGCTTCGCCGGCGCTCCCGCCGAGCAGCACGGCCGCAACGACCAGTGCAAGCAGCGGGGGCGAAGGCAGCGCTGGCGCTTCAGCCACCGCAGCGGGCGCCGCCGGCCCGGCAGCGACTGCCATCGCCGGCGCTCCGACCAGCGCCGGCCCAGCAGCGACGACGACCGACACGCCGACGCCGCTGCCCACCGCGCCGCCTGCGCCGCAGGTGCTCGTACCGGACGCCACACCGCCCGCGAAGATCGCGGCCGGCACCTGGGGCCAGGTGAATACGCAGGGCGGCTGCCTCAAAGTCCGGCTGTCCTTCGAGCAGGACTCGCAGGCGATCGATTGTCTGCCCTTCAAGCTGCTTGTGTTCGTGGATAACGTGCAGACGGTGCAAGGGCAGGAAGTCGTGCACCTTGCCGGCCGCGGCTACACCTATCCCGAAGGGCTGACGCCGGTGCAGAATCCGGCCGAGAGCTTCGTCGGCTATACGAACCGGCCGCATAACCTCGGCACCGTCGCGTACACCGCGCCGGATGGCAACGTCTGGACGATCGACGCCGACGGGTCGAACGCCCGGCAGATTACCGGCATGGGCAGCGGGCAACACGCCGGTGCATACTACTCCGGCCTCGCCTGGTCGCACGACGGCAAGGAGCTGCTGCTCAGCGCCGACACCGATGCCGGCCGCCTCTTGCAGGTGTACGACGCGGCGACGGGGCTGCATACGGTCTATCCGCCGGCGGGCACGAGCGAGGGCTATCCGGGCGCCGTCTCGTGGTCGGCCGACTCGTTCCACCTGCTCACGGCCGAATATGACGCGCCCGGCAACGCCTGCGAGCGGACCAGCAACACCTACGCCCTGCGGCTGGTGGACACGGCCGGCGGCCGGGCCACGGACCTCTACGAAGGCACGATGCAGGGCTTCGTCGCCGGCATCTCGCCGTCGCCCGACGGACGCTACATCGCCCTGCTGATGGGCACGGCCTGTGATTCCGTCTCGTTCGGCCTCTGCCTGCTCTCGTTGCAGGCTGACGCCGCCTACGCCGTGCAGGCAGGGCAGCTACGCTGTCCGCGCGGGGCGAAGGCCGGCATGGTCGCCTGGTCGCCGGACAGCAAGCAGCTCGCCTTCACCAGCCGCCTGCAAGGCCGCGACGACGAGTCGCAGCTTTCGGCGGGTCTGCCCATGAACGTGTTGGAGCCGCGCGGTGCGACATACTACCCGCTCGCCTGGCCGTTGCGCGTGGACCGTAACATCATCGGCGTCGCCTGGGAGCCGGACAGCCGCACGCTGCGCATCGAGGAGGAGGTGCCGCGCGGTCTCGCCGACATCGAATTGCCCGACCGCATCATTCGCCGCATTACGGCCGACGGCTCGCGGGCGCCGCTGACCGAGACGGCGGGTGACCGGCTGCTGGACGTCCGCCCGCCACTGACGCCGGCCACGGTGCACGGCGAGTACGCGCTCGCCACCGGCGCGTCGGGTGAACCGTGGGTAATCCAGCTTGGACCGCAAGACGCTCGCTGGCAGCTCACGAACGTGGCGGCCGGTGTCTTCGCCTGGAACCAGTGACGGCGTTACTCGCGGTCACGGTGCTCGCCTCGCTGATCGTGGCCTGCGCCACGCTGCTGGCGGATCTGCGCCGCATACGCGGCACGACGACGCGGCCGCTACTCTGGCGCACGGTCGGCGCCGCGCAGCTTGTCACGGGCCTGCTCTGGCTCGTGTACGGCGACCTCGCCTTGCACGACACCGGCGGCACGGCCCGCGGCTGGTTCGCCATCGCCATCGGCGCCCTGTTCGTGCTGCAAGGCGTGCGCCGGCTGAAATAGACCGCACCGCGACGCGGCAACTGCACCGAACGGCGCCTGGTATACGCGGTGCGGCACGGGCGGTTCGTGAACCCCGCGGTCCGCTACACTGAACGCATGGCGTCGCAGCGAACCATCGAGGGCACGGTCGTGGCGCTCTGCACAGCGCCGAGCGCCGGCGCACCGATGCTGCGCCACCGGCAGATCGAGCTGCTGGCCGGCAAAGGCATCGCCGGCGACCGCTACGCGCTCGGCACGGGCCACTGGAGCGATCCGCGCTGGCCCGACCAGGAACTGACGCTGATCATGGCCGAGACGGCTGAGGCGCTTGGCCTCGCTCCGGCCAGCCTGCGCCGCAACATCGTCACCCGCGGCGTGGACCTCGACACGCTGATCGGCGCGACCTTCCGGATCGGCGAGGCCACGTTGCTCGGCGTGCGCCGCTGCGACCCCTGCCGCTGGCTCGAGCAGTTCACGCGCCCCGGCGCCATGCGCGAGCTTGCCACGCGCGGCGGCCTGCGGGCGCACATCGTGACCGGCGGCAGCGTGCAGGTAGGCGATCACGTCGTCCTGGCAGAGATATCGGAGAGATTCTGGGTGGACGCGATGCTCGGGTCCTTCACCGATGCGGGATCGGACAGCATAGCGAGGCTTTGATAGGTGCGGCATGGGCTAGCCCTTGGAAATGCCAAATACCTCGGAAGCTCGCTCAAGTCGCTGCGTATACGCGGGATTCCGCTTCACGCCAAGCGCCGTCCAACGATAGCGATGACCAGGGAATACCTCCGCCTGCTCAATCACCCCACCTTTAGCCAATCGGAAGGTATGGGATCGAACAGTACGTGACGCCACCTGAGGAACAAGCTCTGCTATTCGGTGGTTGGTGAGCCACTCGCCCGGCCGATTTCGAAGTGCGGAGTAGACCAGCACTTCATGCAGTGAAACCTCACCCCGTTCCATGGAGGATTCTCACCCCTGCCAAACCTTGCCAGATCATACCACATCAAGCCTGCTGTCGGCTCGCCGCCAGCCACCGGGAATCCGCTCACGGATGGTTCAGGGGCGCATGTTCTCGCGGCGCCAACCGTTGGGGTAACGGGCCGCGAGTTCGTCGTACAGAGCCGCGTCGGCTGCGAAGTCGGCGTCGATGCGGGCGCGGTTGGCGAGGTAGTAGGTGATCGCCGCGTAGAACAAACTCAGGTCGAGGTCGGGAATCGAGTCCTGAATCTGCTCGGCGCTCATGCCGCGGTTGTAGCGTGCGGCGACGGCGTGCACGGTCATGCCCGTGCCGGCAAGACAGGGCTTGCCCGAGTGCAGGTCCGGGCGGGAGTAGATCAGCGTGCCGATATCGACCGGTGTGCTCGTGGTCATCGCTTCACCGCCAATTACTGAGGTATTCGAGGGCATCGATCATCTCTTCAGCCGTGCGTCCGTCCAAGATCGTGAACAAGCCACGTAGCTGATGGCCCACGGAAATGCTGCGCCCGGTCAAGACGATGATACCCGCATGATGTCGCTCGCTGAGAAGGATCTCGGTGTGGAGGCGCTGGAAGTCCCCGGCGTTCTTGGTGTACAGCACACGACCGTGCCGCGTCGCCCACTCAAGCTGGGCGATGTCCGGCTGGCCGCGTCTGCGTTCCTCCTGCACCGTGACCACGTCGACGCCGCGCCGACGCAGGCCAGTAAGCAGACCGCGGCCCATGCTGTCTTCGTCCAGATACAGCGAAAACACCCGGCGCTACATATTCTCGCGGCGCCACCCTTGCGGGTAGCGGGCCGCGAGTTCCTCGGCGAGCGCCTGTTCCTCTGCCAGCTCGGTGTCGATCCGGGTCCGATTCGCGAGGTAGTAGGTGATCGCCGCATAGAAGAGGGTGAGGTCCAGATCGGGAAACTCGGACTGGATTTGCTCGGCGCTCATTCCGGCCAGATACATTCCGGCGACGGCATGCACCGTCATGCCCGTGCCGGTGAGGCAGGGCTTGCCGGAATGCAGATCGGGGCGCGAGTAGATCAGCGTACCGATATCGATCGGTGTGCTCGTGGTCATCGTTTCACCGCCGCGCTGTCTCTTGATTGTAGCAATGCAGGGCAAGCAGATCGGCGGGCCGTCACCAGAGCGACGGCCCGCCGGGAGCAAGTCTGCACGCGCAACGCCGCTTAGCGGCGGCGCGGGCCGCCATTGCCGGGGCCGCCGAAGCCGCCGCCGGGACCACCCGGGCCGCGCCGCGGCGGGCCGCCGCCGGGTCCACCGGGGCCGCGACCGCCGAAGCCGCCGGGACGGCCGCCGCCCGGCCTGCCGCGCCCGCCCATCAGCGAGCCGCCGCGCCGGCCCTCCATATCTTCGCCTTCGCCCTCGCCGGCGCCGTTGCGGCTGCCGTCCAATAAGGCACGGCGCGAGAGGTTGATGCGGCCCATGTGGTCGATCTCGCTGACCACGACGGTCACTTCGTCGCCGATGTTGACCTCGTCTTCGACGCGCTCCACGCGGTGGTCGGCCAACTCGGAGATGTGGACCAGGCCGTCCTTGTTCGGCAGAATCTCCACGAAGGCGCCGAAGGGCATGATGCGCGTGACCTTGCCCGTGTAGACCTGGCCGACCTCGACCTCTTTGGTCAGCCCCTCGACCATCTGGATCGCCTTGCGGGCGCCCTCCTCGTTGGCCGAGCCGATGAAGACCTTGCCGTCGTCCTCGATGTCGATCGTGGCCTTGGTCGCTTCGATAATCGAGCGGATCGTCTTGCCGCCGGGGCCGATCACCGCGCCGATCTTCTCCGGGTTGATGCGGATCGTGTACATGCGCGGCGCGTAGGGCGACATCTCGGCGCGCGGCTCGGGAATCGTTTCTAACATCGCGTTCATGATGAACATGCGGCCGTCTTTGGCCTGCGCCAGCGCTTTCTCCATGATCTCCGGCGTAATGCCCTTGACCTTGATGTCCATTTGCAGCGCGGTGATGCCGTCTTTGGTGCCGGCGACTTTGAAGTCCATGTCGCCCAGATGGTCTTCGATGCCGGCGATATCGGTGAGCACGGTGTACTTGCCGTCATCGCGCATCACCAGGCCCATCGCCACGCCGGCCACCGGCTTGCGCAGCGGCACGCCCGCGTCCATCAGCGCCAGCGTGCTGCCGCAGACGCTGCCCATCGAGCTGCTGCCGTTCGAGCCGAGCGTCTCGGAGACGAGCCGCAACGTGTAGGGGAACTCTTCCACCGGCGGAATCACCGGCAGCAGCGCCCGCTCGGCCAGGGCGCCGTGGCCGATCTCGCGCCGGCCGGGCGAGCCCACGCGCCGCACCTCACCCACGGAGAACGGCGGAAAGTTGTAGTGGTGCATGTAGCGCTTGGTCTCTTCCTGCGAGAGGCTGTCGATCTTCTGCACCTCGCCCACGCCACCGAGCGTGGCGATCGTCAGGATCTGCGTCTCGCCGCGCTGGAAGAGGCCGGTGCCGTGCGTACGCGGCAGGATGCCCACGGCGCAGCTCAGCGGGCGAATCTCGGTGAGGGCGCGGCCATCGGGGCGGCGCGCCTCGTCGATGATCGCGTTGCGCACACCGTCTTTGAGCATCGACTCGAAGACGGAGAGCACGGCGTCCTTGTCGTACTGCTCGGCGAAATGCTCCAGCACATCGTCGCGGGCGCGGTCCTCGGCCTCGCGCTGCGCCTCTTTGGACGCGCCGCCCAGCGCCGGGCCGATCTTGTCCGCGAGGTAGGCGCGTACGGCGCCGGCGACCTCTGGGTCAACCTGCTTGACCGCGACCTCCATCTTCGGCTTGCCGTTGCGGGCGATCAGCTCTTCCTGCACGGCGATGATCTGCTTGTTGACCTCGTCGCCGAAGCGGATCGCCGCCACCATGTCGTCCTCTGAGACTTCTTGTGAGCCGCACTCGACCATCATGATCGCGTCGCGCGTGCCCGCCACCACGAGGTCGAGATCGCTCTTTTGCAGCTCGCTGTACGTGGGCAGGGCGACGAACCTGCCGTCCACGCGGCCGACGCGCACGCTGCTGATCGGGCCGTCGAAGGGGATGTTGGAGATCATCAGCGCGGCGGAGGCGCCGATCGTGCCGAGCACGTCCGGGTCGTTCTCCTGATCGGCCGAGAGCACGGTGATGATTACCTGCACGTCGTTGCGGAAGCCGTTGGGAAAGAGCGGGCGAATCGGCCGGTCCGTCAGGCGGGCGGCGAGGATCGCCTCGGTGCCGGGGCGGCCTTCGCGGCGGAAGAAACTGCCGGGAATCTTGCCGGCGGCATAGAGCCGCTCTTCGTAGTCCACGGTCAGGGGGAAGAAGTCGAGCGGGCGCGGCTGCGGGCTGGCGGTAGCGGTGACGAGCACCACGGTGTCGCCGTAGCGCACGCTGACGGAGCCGCCGGCCTGTTGGGCGAGCGTGCCCGTCTCGATCAGGAGCGGGCGGCCGTTGATCTGGGTTTCGACGTAGTCTGGCATTGGTCCTTGTCTTTTCTACTGTGTATTGGCGCTCGACCGCGTGTGCGCGGGAGCAGTGGCCGCATCGGCGCTGGGAGCCGTGGGTTGGCGTGCGCGCGGCCGGCGAAGGCCGTGCTGAAGGGTGCCCTTCGTTCGGAGGCTGATCGGTGAGCGATGGTCAACGGCGCCAGACGTATGCTGGCTGCCCGGCCAGCCGCAGCCGAGGCTGCCTCCGGCCCGCGCTCACTGCCTCCAAATGAAAAGGCCCCCGCGCCTATTTGCGGAGGCCCAGCCGGGCGATGACGGTGCGGTAGCGCTCGACGTCCGACTTGTTGAGGTAGGCGAGCGTACGGCGGCGTTGACCGACGAGCTTGAGCAGGCCGCGGCGCGAGTGGTGGTCCTTCTTGTGCGTGCGCAGGTGGTCGGTCAGCTCGGTGATGCGCGCCGTAAGCAAGGCGACCTGGACTTCGGGCGAGCCGGTGTCCGTGTCGTGCGTGCGGTATGAGGAGATAATCTCCTCGCGTTTATCCTTGGTGAGCATGCGCCTTTCTTCTCTCTGGTGCCCGCTCTCGCGGTCGGGCTCGTTTTTCACGCTCTTTTTCTACGGCAATATGCTAGCAGACGCGTCGCGGCCCGCACAATGCGCGAGCGCCGCCGGCGCGCGGCTGGCGCTATGGATAGCCGCCCGATCGGCGCAGCCGCGCAGCGCAGTCCACTACGCCGCGGCAGGACGCCGTGATGCCAGAGCCAGGTAAGACGTCCGCGGCGAGTTCGGGCTTGTGGCCTGGAAAGACGGTGATCGGCAGGCGCGGCGCAAGCCGCGATGGGGTTAGGTGTTCAGTCGGCGCATCGTTGCTGGTCAGTGTACAGTTGCACGGGGCAGCGCCCCACACCCACCCGCGGGAGGAAGCCAACCGTGGCTGACGAGCACAGCACCGGGCCATTTCTGCATGCGCGTTGGTTCGGAACGCCGGTGAAACGGCGCGAAGACCCGCGCCTGATTACCGGCAGTGCAACCTACATCGACGACATGCATCTGCCCGATCTGCTGCACCTCGCTTTCGTACGCTCCCCGCACGCGCACGCCCGCATCGTTTCGATCGACGTGAGCGCGGCGCTCGCCTTGCCGGGTGTCTTCGCCGTGGTGACGGGCGCCGAAGCCGCCGACTTCGCGCCGCCGTTCCCGGCGAATCCCGGTCCGCCGCAGCCGCCCCGCTTCGTGCTGGCGCGGGAGAAGGTGCGGCGCGTGGGCGAGTCGGTCGCCGCGGTGCTGGCGAGTGACCGTTACGTCGCGGAGGACGCGGTCGACCTGGTCGAGGTCGAGTATGACGAGTTGCCCGCCGTGGTCGATCCGGAGGCGGCGCTGGCGCCGGGCGCGCCGCAGCTCTGGGACGACTTTCCCGGCAACGCCGTGCTGCGGGGCGTGCCGTTCGGCGCCTCAGAAGCTGAGATCGAGGCGGCGTTCGCGCAGGCGGATATCGTCGTGAAGCAGCGCATGTCGGCCGCCCGCCTCGCGCCCTCCGCGATCGAAACGCGCGGCGTGCTGGCGCGCTACGATCGCTGGGACGATCGTTTCACGATCTGGGTCACTTCGCAGGCGCCGCACCGCGTGCGCGCCACGCTCTCGCGCATGACCGGCGTTCCCGAAGGACGCGTGCGTGTGATCGCGCCGGAGATGGGCGGCGGCTTCGGCGCCAAAGGCAATGTCTACTCCGAAGAAGCCTGCGCCGCGTTCCTGGCGCGGCGCTTCGAGCGGCCGGTCAAGTGGATCGAGACGCGCATGGAGTCGTTCACGACCACCAGCCACGGCCGTGGCCAGAGCGGCACGATCGAGCTGGCGGCCAGGCGCGACGGCACGCTGCTCGGCCTCAAGCTCAGCATCATCGCCGATTTGGGCCATACCTGCGACGCCAGCACGGTCGGCCTGTTCGGCAACACGCAGCGGCTCTGCACCAACGTCTACAAATTTCCCGCTGCCCGCGTGCTGCTCAGCGAGGCGCTGACCAACAAGTCGCCCACGGCAGCCTACCGCGGCGCCGGCCGGCCAGAAGCGACCTACTTCTGCGAGCGGGCGATGGATCTGCTGGCGCGCGAGCTGGCGATGGACCCGGTCGAGCTGCGCCGTAAGAACTTCATTCCCGCCGACGCCTTCCCGTATCGCACGGCCACCGGCCTGCTCTACGACAGCGGCGACTACGAGAAGGCGCTGAGCACCCTGCTGGAGAACGTGGATTACGCCGCGCTCAAGCGCGAGCGCGATGCGGCCCGCGCCGCCGGGCGGCTGGTCGGCATCGGCATCTGCTCGTACGTCGAGAGCTGCGGCCCCGGCGCGGCCAGCGAAGGCGGCGGCGCGGCGGCCTGGGAGTACGGCGCGGTGCGTGTGAACCAGAGCGGCGCGGTCGAGTTGTTAACCGGCGTTTCGGCGCACGGCCAGGGCCACGAGACGGTCTTCGCGCAGCTCGCGGCCGAAGTGCTGGGCGTCGATCCCGACACGGTGACGCTGCACGAGCACGATACCGCCATCGTGCCGCAGGGCATCGGGACTTTTGGCAGCCGCAGCATGATGATGGGCGGTTCGGCGGTCTATCAGTCGCTGCGCGAGATCGAGGCGAAAATGCGCCGCGTCGCCGCCAACATGATCGAGGCGAACGAAGACGATCTTGTCTTCCGCAACGGCCGCATCGAGCCGGCCGACGCGCCCGACCGCGGCCTCGCCTTTCAGCGCGTGGCCGCGCACGCCTACAGCGCGCCCGCGCCCGGCGACGAGCCCGGCCTCGAAGCGCAGCACTTCTTCGGCTCGCAGGGCATGACCTTCCCCTTCGGCGCGTACTTAGCGATGGTCGAAGTGGATCGCGACACCGGCGCGGTGTCGCTGCTGCGTTTCGACGGGGTAGACGACTGCGGTCCGGTGATCAACCCGCTGATCGTGCGCGGGCAGGTGCACGGCGGCATCGCGCAGGGGGTGGGCCAGGCGCTGCTGGAAGAGGTGGTCTACGACGAAAACGGCCAGCTCATTTCCGGCAGCTTCATGGACTACGCGATTCCGCACAGCGAAGATATGCCGCACATGTCGATCGGCCATACGGTCACGCCCTCGCCGCGCACGCCGCTCGGCGTCAAGGGCGTGGGCGAAGCGGGCACGATCGGCAGCGTGCCGGCGATCGCCAACGCGGTGATGGATGCGCTGGCGCCGCTGGGTGTGCGCCACATCGATCTGCCGCTGACACCGCAGCGGGTCTGGAACGCGATGCGGGCGGCGGGCCCTCACCCCCTTCCCCTCTCCCAATCCTGGGCGAGGGGCGATCCAGCCTGAAGCGATCCGATCGATGAATGGTTAACCCGAGACCGTCCGAGTCGTGCTGCGCACGATCGCCCCTTCCCTCATCCCAGATCGCGCTCCGCGCGATGGCAACGATTGGGGGAAAGGGGACGGGGGATAGAGGGCCGAGCGCCGCCGACCATGCAGACGGGGGACGGGCATCGCGCCCGTCCCCCGTCGTCTGTACAGGAAGCGCTGAGCTGCGACTATGCTCCGACCGCGGCCAGCTCCTTTGCGGGCGAGAGCACCTGATCGCAGATACCGTACTCGAGCACCTGGTCGGCGTTCATCCAGAAGTCGCGGGAGGTGTCCGTCTTGATGCGCTCCATCGGCTGGCCGGTGTGTTTGGCGAGAATGTTGTTCAGCCGCTCGATCAGGCCGGCCAGGTGCTGGACCTGGATCATGATGTCCGGCGTGGCGCCGCTGAAACCGGCGCTGCCCTGGTGCACCATTACCTGCGCGTTGGGCGTGATGTAGCGCTTGCCCTTGGCGCCGGCGGCCAGCAGCACGGCGCCCATACTGGCGGCCTGGCCGATGCAGGTTGTGGACACATCGCAGCGGATGTGCTGCATCGTGTCGTAGATGGCCAGGCCGGCGGTGACCACGCCGCCGGGGCTGTTGATGTACATCTGGATGTCGCGGTCGGGGTCGGCGCTGGCCAGATACAGCAACTGGCCGATGATCAGATTCGCCACCGAATCGTCGATCGGCGTGCCGAGGTAGATAATGCGGTCGCGCAGCAGCCGGGAGAAAACATCCATCGAGCGCTCGATGCGCCCGTCGGACTCGATCACGGCAGGATTGGGAACGTACGTCATGGCGGTGTGCTCCTCGTGCCTGGAGGCACGGATAAACTACAGATTGAGTATATCGCGCGCCGCCGCGTCGAACGATGCCATGCGCCAGCCTCAGCGGCCGCGTTGCTCCCAGAGCCGGCAGGCGGTGGGCAGGTCTTCCATGAACGGCCCAACGCAGTCGAAGCCGTCGCGCACCGGGTGCTGGCAGAGCGTGGCCACGGGGCCGTCCAGCCGGCCGGAGATGATCGTGCGGCGCAGAAAGCGGCATTCGATGGCGAGGCGGTCGGGCGGCAGCGGGTCGGGCTGCCCGCCGGCGCGGCTCATCGGCGCCCCGCGCGGCGGAGGCGAGACGCGGCAGCGCCCAGGAGTGGAACGTTTCGGCCTGCCGAGGTGTTGATCGTGGCAGTGACGACATTCACGCTGAGGTGACCACCGTTTTGCTCAAGCTTGCCTGCTCCGCGACGCTCTGCGCCCTTGTGCTCTGCACGGCGTGCAGTTCGTCGAACAAGCCGAAGACCACGCCGCCGGCCGCTTCAGCGGCGCCGAGCACGCCGCAGGCGGCCGCCGCCGCGTCCCATACGCCCGCCAGCGGCACGCCGAGCGCCGCTCTCAGCAACGGTACACCCTTCCCGGCCGTGGCGGGAGGGAGTCCAACCGCGACCGCCGCTGCTGCACCTGCTGCTGCGCCGAGTCCGACTGCGGCCGCCAGCACAGCCGTCCCGACTCGCGCCCCTTCCGCAACGGCCGCGGGCACGGCCGCAGCAGCGGCGCCGGCCGGAGCGGAACCCTCCTCGACCGCGGCGGCTTCGGCAGCCTCCGGCAGCGGCGCCTCGGCCGCCGACCTGATCGACCGCATCATGCTGACCGCCACGGATCTGCCTTCCGGCTACAGCGTTGGCGGGCTCTCGGCGCACGAAGCGAACGCGCAGGCGATCAACGGCTATGCCGACCCGCAGGCGGTGCTGAAGCTGTTCAACGACACCGGCCGGCTCGACGGCTTCGTCCAGCAGATCAACTCGCCCGACAGTTCCTCGGGCATCGGCGTCTCGATCGAGATCTGGCAGGACGAGGCGGGCGCGAAAGCCTACTTCGACCAGTTCCCCAGCCCGCCCGCCGAGGTGAAGCCGCAGCAGTTTACGCTGCCATCGCCGCTCGGCGACCAGAGCACCGCCTATCAGTACGCGATCGGCGCGGGCAGCGGTACGTCGATCGCCTGGCGGCGCGGGCGCGTGGTGCTGGGTGTGGGCGAGCCGGCCTCGGGGCAGGCGGCGCTGGACCACCTGCTGCAGATCGCGGCCATCCTCGATGCGAAGGCGCAGGCGGCGCAGGGGCCATAGTAATCCACTCCCCCTGCTCTCCCACACACAAACGATGGGAGATCTGTCGCTTGCGATCGGCAGTATGGGAGGGAAGGGGCGAGCGGGCGTCGAGCGGTCCGGGGAGTTGGGCTGTTCGGCGCGCTGTTCCTCACAGGCGGCCACGGCTATCCTGCTGGATGGCGTGCTGTTCGCGCCGGGGAGTTCCATGCGCCGGCTCGTGATCCTCGTCGTTCCCGCCGCGCTGCTGGCACTGGCCGCGTGCGGAGGCTCGAACAACAAAAAGGCCACGTCGCCCACCGCAGCCGGGCCGACGGCGCCGCCTGCACAGACGGCCGCGCCCGCGCAGGCGCAACGCGGCAGCCCGACGCCGGGCGTCTCCCTGGAGCCGCCGGGAGCGCCGCCGAAGGCCGTGACCGATATCACCGAGCAGGTGCGGCCGAAGCCGGGCGGCAGGTCGCCGGGCTTCGGCTTCGGTCAATTCGAGGCCTATCAGCCGAACGAGGCCGCGGTGAGCGGCTTCGAAAATCCGGCGGCCGTGCTCGACCTGATGAACACGACGGGCCGGCTCGGCGGCTACCTGCGGCAGATCACGACGCCCGACAGCCCGGGAGGCGCCGGCGTTACCATCGACGTGTGGAAGGACGCGGCCGGCGCGAAGCAGTATTTCGACCAGTATCCGCGCCCGGCGGCTGGGACACAGTACCAGGAGATCACGCTGCCGCAGCCGCTCGGCGAGCAGTCGTTCGCGATTCAGGTGACCGGCAACGGCCAGATCGGCTACTCGATCGCCTGGCGGCGCGGACGCATCATCCTCGGCGTGGGCGAGTTCTTCCTGCCCGACAAGGCCTCGCTCGACGCTCTGCAACCGCTGATCGACCTGCTGGACCAAAAGGCGCAGGCAGCGCAGCAGTAGCTCGCACGCGGCCCGCGCGGCGGCTCAGACGCCGCGGAAGACGGCCTCGCGTTTCTCCAAGAACGCGGCCACGCCTTCGTGGTGGTCTTCCGACTGGCGCAGTGTGGAGAGGAAGAACGTGACCTGCTCCATCGCCTGTTCGATCGTCAGGTTCTGCTGCGCGTAGAGCAGGCGTTTCGCCGTTTGCACGGCCAGCGGAGCGTTGGCGGCGATCTCGCTGGCCAGCCGTTGCGTCTCGGCGCGCAGTTCGGCCGCGGGCACCACGCGCGTGACCAGGCCGATGCGCAGCGCCTCGGCCGCGTCGATCAGCCGGCCGGTGAAGATCAGTTCCGCGGCGCGGTCCATGCCGATCAGGCGGGGCAGGTTGTAGGTCGAGCCGCCGTCGGGAATCAGCCCGCGCTTGACGAACAGCTCACCGAAGCGGGCGCTGTCGGCGGCAATGCGCAGATCGCAGGCCACGGCGAGGTCACAGCCCCAGCCCATCGCCGCGCCGTTCACCGCGGCGATCACGGGCTTGTGGATCTGGCGCACCAGCATCGGAATACGCCGTCCAGCGGCGCTCAGCGCCTCCAGCCGGCCACTGGCCGTGCGCTCGCGCTCGGCGCGCACGTTCATCGTCTTCAAATCGCCGCCGGCGCAGAAGGCGCGCCCGGCGCCGGTGATCACGACCACGCGTACCTCGTCGTCGCGGCCGGCCTGCTCGAGCGCCGAGACGAGGCCGTCGCCCATCTCCGGGCTGAGCGCGTTCATCTGCTCCGGACGATCGAGCGTGATCCAGCACACGCCGTCGTGAAGGTCGATCTGCACGTCCTGGTACGGCATCGCACGCTCCTCCGAATCAGCCAGCGGCTGGCTCGCGACGGCCCCCGGAGTAGCGAACCGATGGGTCGCCTCTGGCACGATTATCCGTCCGTCGCCCCGTCAGCGCGACGCGGCCCCACGCCCAGCTCGCGCCGGCTGAGGCGGCCCTGCTGCTCGATCAGCTTGGCGACGAGCCCCGTCCAGCCGGTCTGGTGGCTGGCGCCCAGGCCGGCACCTGTATCGCCGTGGAAGTATTCATAGAAGGGTACGTTGTCGCACCAGTGCGGGTCTGCATTCAGCAGTGCATTGCCGGCGAAGACGGCGCGGCTGCCGTGCTCGTCGCGCAGGAAGATGCGCATCAGCCGCTGCGACAGTTCGCTGGCGATCTCCGTCAGCGTCAGGTAGCGCCCGGAGCCCGTCGGGCACTCCACTTTGAAATCGTCGCTGTAGTAGTAGTGGAATTTTTGCAGCGACTCGATCAGCAGATAGTTGGCCGGGAACCAGATCGGCCCGCGCCAGTTCGAGTTGCCGCCGAACAGGCCCGTGGTCGATTCGGCCGGCTCGTAGTCCACCGAGTGCAGCATGCCGCCCGCTTCTAATGAATACGGGTGGTCCTTGTGATACTTGCTGAGCGAGCGCACGCCGTAGTCGCTGAGGAACTCGTTCGGGTCGAGCGCCCGCTTGAGCAGCGCCTTCATGCGGTGGCCGCGCACGAGCGCCAGCAGCCGCCGCTCGCCCGCGCCCGGCTCGTACCAGCGCGAAACCAATGAGGCCAGCTCGGGCCGGTGCTCCAGCAGCCACTCCAGCCGCTGCCTGAAGCCCGGCAGCCGCTCCAGCACCGCCGGCTCAACCGTCTCCACGGCGAACAGCGGAATCAGCCCCACCAGCGAGCGCACTTTCATGCGCAGCGGCGGCCGGCCGGGCACGTCCAGCACGTCGTAGAAGAACTCGTCATCGTCGTCCCAGAGCGAGATGCCGGTGCCGCCGAGGTCGTTCATCGCGGCGGCGATGAACAGAAAGTGCTCGAAGAACTTGGTGGCGATGTCTTCGTAGACCGGGTTGCTGAGTGCCAGTTCGAGCGCGATCGTCATCATGTTCAGGCTGAACATGCCCATCCAGCTCGTGCCGTCGCTCTGTTCGATGTGGCCGCCGTCCGGCAGCGCCGCCGAGCGGTCGAACACGCCGATGTTGTCCAGCCCTAGAAAGCCACCCTGGAAAACGTTGCGGCCCTCCGGGTCTTTGCGGTTCACCCACCAGGTGAAGTTGAGCAGCAGCTTGTGGAAGACGCGCTCCAAAAAGGCGCGGTCGCCCGTGCCCGTCATGCGCTGCTCGATCTTGTAGACGCGCCAGGCGGCCCAGGCGTGCACGGGTGGGTTCACATCGCCGAAGGCCCACTCGTAGGCAGGAAGCTGACCGTTGGGGTGCATGTACCACTCGCGCGTGAGCTGCACGAGCTGGCGTTTGGCGAAGTGCGGATCGACCAGCGCCAGCGGGATGCAGTGAAAGGCCAGGTCCCAGGCCGCGTACCACGGATACTCCCACGTATCTGGCATAGAGATGATGTTGGCGTTGTTCAGATGGCGCCAGTCGGCGTTGCGGCCGTGCTTGCGTCGCGCGGGCGGCGGCGGCTCGGCGGGGTCGCCGTCCAGCCAATCGGAGACGTCGTAGTCGTAGAACTGCTTGCTCCAGAGCATACCGGCGAACGCCTGGCGCTGCACCAGCCGCTCGTCCGCGCTGGTTGCGGGGCCGGCGAGCGAGTCGTAGAACTCGTCGGCCTCCTGTTGGCGCAGGCGGAAAACCTCGTCGAACTCGGCGAAGGGCGCGTCGTGCGCGTCGTGCGAGAGGCGCAACCGCACCGTCGCCGTCTCGCCGGGCGCAACGGTCAGCGCGTAGTGCGCCGCCGCCTTCGTCCCCGATTGCGCCGGGTTCACCGCGCCTTCGTTGCCGTGCACCAGCGCCTCGTGGAAAGCGTCTTTCACATACGGCGTGCGGTTGGGCGAGCCGAACAGCCGCTGGAAGTTGGTCTCGTTCTCGGTGAACAGCAGGTTCGGCGCGCCCTCGCAGGCCAGCCAGTACTGCGCCAGCGCCTGGCTGTCGTGCCGCGCCGCGATCACGCGGCTGCCGTCCGGCGCCGTGCCCGCTGCGTGCAGCGCGGGCCGCGGCGCGCCGGCGCGCCAGCTCCAGGTGTTGCGGAACCAGAGCGTGGGCACAAGCTGCAGCGGCGCCGCTTCGGGTCCGCGGTTGCTGGCGCTGATGTGGATCAGCACGTCGTCCGCCGCCGCCTTGGCGTATTCGACGACGACGTCGAAGTAACGATTCTCTGTGAAGGCGCCGCTGTCGATCAGCTCGTACTCGGGCGCGGCGCGGCCGCGGCGGCGGTTCTCTTCCACGAGATCGGTGTAGGGAAAGGCGCGCTGCGGGTATTTGTACAGCGCCTTCATGTAGGAGTGCGTGGGCGTGCTGTCGAGGAAGTAATAGCACTCCTTCACGTCCTCGCCGTGGTTGCCCTCCGGCCCGCTGAGGCCGAACAGCCGCTCTTTGAGAATCGGGTCGGCGCCGTTCCACAGAGCGAGCGCGAAGCAGAGCAGGCCGTGGTCGTCGCAGATGCCGAGCAGGCCGTCTTCGCCCCAGCGGTAGGCGCGCGAGCGGGCGTGGTCGTGGGGCAGATAGTCCCAGGCCGTGCCGAACTCGGAGTAGTCCTCGCGCACCGTGCCCCACTGGCGCTCGGCCAGATACGGCCCCCAGCGTTTCCACGGCGCCGTGTGCTGGCGCGACTCTTCCAACCGGTTGTGCTCGGCGGTCATCTGAAGCTCCTGCGGCTGCGTCGCTCGCGTGTGGCCGGCCCGGCGCTCGCCCGCGAGCGGGGACGTGCCGTGCGTGCACCGCGTCTGCTCATAGTAGCGGCTCGGCGGGCGGGCGTTACGCATAGCCGCGCGGCGGAGCTTCGCCCGTGCATGCTCGCAGGGCAAGCGCGTGGCCCGCGATGGCCGCGGCGGTCAGCGGGCGGGCGTGCGGCAGGCGCGGATGCGATCGGCCAGCGCCTCGGCCGCGGCGCCTTCGGCCAGGCTCAGCATCCACTCCACGCGCTCCTGCTGCGAGGCGGCGAGCGCAAAGCCGTTCATATCCAGGAAAAGCGCCAATGCCGCCAATGCGGTCCGCTTGTTGCCTTCAATGAACGGTTGCGTTTCGGCAATCCCTTCTGCCAGGACTGCTGCCTGCATCGACACGTCTGCACTTTCGTAGTGTGCATAGAACTGCGGACGCGCAAGTGCCGACTCCAGCCCTTCCCGGCTGCGGAGTTGATCGGCCGCCTGCCGTTCGGTGCAATCAAAGAGGCCGGCATAGAGCGTGATCACCTGTTCGACGGTAAGGTAGACAAGCTCGCTCATCGCGCGGACTTGTGTTTGGATGGCTTTGCCGCGGCCTTGAGGCGCTGAACCGGTTCGCCTCGATCGTACGCGGCGAGCATGTCCAGCGCCTCTCTGTTCTCAGCGACTACACGGCGGACGCGGGCCTGAAAATCCTCCTGCACGGGCCGTGCCGGCAGCATGTGCAGCCCGCCGTCGGCCGTCCGATCCAGCACAACCTCATCTCCGGCCGAAAAACCTGGTGCTTCAAACTCGCGTGGCAGCGTGATCACATTGCTGTTGCCCACCCGGCGGATCTTGACGATCTTCATGGCGCACCTCCGTGTAGCTACGAGTATATACATGTAGCAAGAGGGATTGCACGCCTCACTGGTGCTCAGCGGCGCGGCGCGATGCCCACGCCGCCGTCCACCGAGTAGAGCAGGCCCGTGACCCAGGCCGCCTCGTCGCTCGCCAGGTGCACGGCGATCTTGGCCACGTCCTCCGGCTGGCCCACGCGGCCCAGCGGCGTGGCGCGGGCGTAGCGGCCCTTCATCTCTTCCTCGCGGCCGGGGCCGGCCATTGCGTAGATCGCCTGCGCCAGCGCCGTGTCGATCAGGCCGGGGCAGAGCGCGTTGACGCGGATGCCCTGCTTCGCGTGGTCCAGCGCCATCGCCTTCGTCATGCCGGCCACGGCGTGCTTGCTCGCCGTATAGAGCACCGAGCCCGAGGTCGCGGCGATGCCGGCCAGCGAGCAGAGCTGGATGATGCTGCCGCCGCCCGCCGCGGCGATCGCCGGCACGGCGAACTTGCTGCACAAAAAGACGCCCTTGACGTTAACCGCCATCAGCGCATCCCAGTCGTCTTCGCTCGTCTCCTCGATCGTGCCGCTGCGCCAAATGCCGGCGTTGTTGACGAGGATATGCAGCGCGCCGAAGCGTTCGACGGCCGTATCGACCAGCCGCCGGCAGTCTTCTGCCCGGCTCACGTCGGCCCGCAGCGCCACCGCCTGCTCGCCGATCAGGCCGGCCGTTTCCCGCGCCGCGGCTTCATTCACGTCACCGACGATGACGCTCGCACCTTCAGCCGCGAAGGCGCGGGCGATCGCGCGGCCGTTGCCCGCGCCCGCGCCGGTGACGATTGCAACTTTTCCAGCCAGCCGTTCACTCATCTCTCTTCTCATCTCCGTTCGCGTGTTGCGTGGACTCCGCATGGGCAGCCCGTGCGTGCCAGCATACCGCGCGGGCGGCATCTCCCGGCCGGTCGTTCTCGGCGCGGCGATATACTGATGGCCAGTCTCACGCGGGGAGCGAGTGCGTGGCGCGCAGCCTGCTGACCTACCATCCCGGCCTCAGCACCGATCTCTATCACCCCGACGCCGCCTACGTCGCCTGGCGCACGGGCCATCGCGGGCTGGCGACGTTCGATCTCTACAGCCGGCGGGCGCCGTTCGGCGGCGCCTACATGCTCACGGCGGGGCTGGAGCCGGCGCTCGAGTTCCTGCAGGCCTTCCGCTACGCCGCCGACGACCTGGCCTACCTGGAGCAGATCCGCGACTACGACCCGGCCTTTCTCGACTACCTCGCGGCCCTGCGCTTCAGCGGCGAGGTGCTGGCGATGCGCGAGGGCACCGTCGCCTTTGCCAACGAGCCGATCCTGCGCGTGACCGCACCCTACGTCGAGGCGCTGCTGGTCGAAAGCGGCCTCTTGCAGGCGGTCAACGGCGGCACACTCGTCGCGACGAAGGCGGCGCGCATCGTCTACGCGGCGCGGGGCAAGCGCGTGGCCGAGTTCGCGCTGCGCCGGGCCTTAGAACCGTTCACGGTGGCGCGCTCGTCGTTCATCGGCGGCTGCACCTCGACCTCGTTCCTCGCCGGGGCGTTCCGCTTCCGCCTGCCGGCCACCGGCTCGATTCCGCACGCGCTGGTGCAGCTCTTCGACAGCGAAGAAGAGGCGTTCCGCGCCGTGGCCGAGACCTTTTCGCGTTACACGCTGCTGCTCGATACCTACGACCCGCACCGCGCCGTGCGCACGGCGGTGCAGGTGGCGCACTGGGCGCAGGAGACGCTCGGCCACAGCCTCGCCGCGGTGCGCATCGATGCGGGCGACTTTCTCGCGCTCTCGCGGGAGGTGCGTCGCGTGCTGGACGAGGGCGGGCTCACGGAGACGCGCATCCTCGTCTCCGGCGACATGGACGAGTACAAGATCGCCGAGCTTTTGGAGCAAGGGGCGCCGATCGACGCCTTCGGCGTGGGCACGGCGCTGGGCGCGGCCAGTGGCTCGCTGGAGCACGGCATCGAAGGCGGGGCACTGGGCGGCATCTACAAGCTGGTCTGGTACGAAGAGAACGGCGAAGGCCGGCCGGCGGTGAAGATCGCCGGTGACAAGAGCACCTGGCCCGGCAAGAAGCGCGTCTATCGCGCCGGCGCCTACGAACGCGACATCATCACGCTGGAGAACGAGCCGCCGCCGGCGGGAGCGCACCGGCTGCTGATTCCCGTGGTGCGCGGCGGGCAGGTGCTGCCCGGCAGCCTGCCGCCGATCGGCGAGGTCTGGGAGCACGCCCGCGAGAGCCTGGCCGACCTGCCCGACCGCTATCAGCAGCTTTCCGGCGCGCCGGCCTATCCGGTGGAGATGAGCCACGCGCTGCAGGAGCTGCGCCGCCAGGCGATGAACGGCGAGCACGCCGGCAACGGCGCCAACGGGGCAGCGCCAGCGGCCGAGCAGCAGACAGCCCGCGCGGCCATAGACACGTAGCGCCGAGCTATTTCGACGGCTATGTGGAGAAGACGCGCGGACGGGTGCTCTGCGGCGCAGTCGCTCAGGACAGCGGCGATACGGGCGGCTCTGCCTGAGCGCTACCCGCTCTCCCACAACGCGCCGGGGGCAACTACTTGCTATGCGCCGTATAATGTGGTCGCCTCTAGCGACAGGACGTCCCGGCACCATAGCCCACGCCTTTCGCCTGACGTTTGAGTGGATAGTGAGCGGTTACCATGTCTACTGTGATGTCTACCCTCGGTGCTCAAATCGCATCTCAGCGTCTTGATCCGACACTGAAGGCTGCTGGCGAGCTACTCACGTCGTTTGTCGACCCAGACGCTTATGTCGGTGAAGTGTACTCCCTCGGTTATGAAGAGGCTCTTGTCCAGATCCACGACTTCCACCGCCGACAAGTCGGGGGCATTCCCGCCCTCTCATTTCTGGTGGCGACTCGGATCATTCCAGGGCAGCCGAGCGATCCGAGAGAGGAGGACACCTCCGTCATTCTCTTGCGTGTGCTCGACAAGGCCGATCTTCCGAATGCTGACGAGGCTCTGCGAGTTCGAGTTGAGAACGCACAGAGGGTAAGCGGCGAGATTGATAAAACCTTCGACCACCGAGACGTAATGGATCCCACGACTAACCAACTTCTAGGTTATGCAGGCGTCCGATGCCGCGTGCTCGGCACCTTCTATGTATCAAGCAGCCGTACAGGATCAGAACCGAACCACACGCTCGCCTTCGGCTCAGACCTAAGCAACTACTATCCGAACCGAGGGCTTAAGGTCTTCAAGCCCAGAGGCCACGCCCTGCAGGCCATAGTCAACTTCCGCGACTACCGCGTGCAGAGCACAGAGCCGAGTGCAATGGTCCGCGTAGGAACAGTGCGATTTGCGTCAACAAACAGAGGTTTTCAAGGCGTCTCAGAAGTACCAGTTCTACTAACCCCGACGGATCTGCTCGGTCAGAAGACGGCACTCTTCGGCATGACACGTACTGGTAAGTCAAACACTACTAAGACCATACTGAAGTCGGTTTTCGAGTTACGGTGGCAACAACCCACTCGCAAGATTGGCCAAATTATATTCGATCCAGATGGTGAGTACGCAAACGAGAATACTCAGGACGCCGACCCCACGCGCAGCCCTAACGCGATCAAGAATGTGTGGGCCTGCGCACCATCTCGGGATGGACGTAAATTTCGCAGTGATGTGGTAACTTATGGTATCACCAAGCATCCGAACGATCCTGATAGGAGACTCATGCTCCTGAATTTCTATACCGAAGAGAATCTGCAAATCGGCAAGGAGATCATCGACTCTGCTCTGACCGGTCAAAGCTCCATATACCTGACCAACTTTCGGGACGTTAGTTTCGACCCCCCGGATCAATCAGACTACTCGGCTGTCAAACGTCATAACCGCCGCGTGCTCTGTTACCGCGCGCTGCTCTTCCGCGCCGGACTGACACCTCCCGCATCGGTCAACCCCGACGCTGCGGGGCTCTTTAGTAAGGAATTCCTGACCGCTATGGCAAGTTCCTCCGGGAAAGACCCCGCTGGGTATGCGACCGGCGCGGCCATCCTGGGCAAGACTGCCATGACTTGGACTGAGTTTGCTCAAGCATGCAAGTCACTGCGTGACTACGTAGAGGACAAAGACTCCGCGTTCAAGGGGTTTGACCAGAAGTACGTGCAGTCAAGCTCCTCGGGTTCCTGGGCAGACGAGGACTTGAAAAAGATCCTGGAGATGTTCGCCTACCCCAACGGCTCACGGCTCATCGGCCGAGTAAAGGAGCAACATACGGCTAGTACTTACAAAGACTATGCTGATGATATCTACGAAAGCCTCAAGGCTGGACGTCTTGTGATCGTGGATCAATCGAGCGGCGATCCGGCGCTCAACAAGTCCTCTGCCGATCGCGTTATGCGGCGAGTCTTCGAGGCGAACCAGGCAAAATTCCGTGGAGGTGAAACGCCTCCGGAGATCTTGGTGTACGTCGAGGAGGCTCACAACGTGCTGCCTTCCTCGGCTGAGCTAGATTTGGGAGATATCTGGGTGCGCACCGCAAAGGAGGGAGCGAAGTACCACATCGGCATGGTGTACGCCACGCAAGAGGTGAGCTCGATCCAGCGCAACATCCTTCGCAACACAGCAAATTGGTTCATCGGCCACCTGAACAATACCGATGAGACGCGTGAGTTGCGAAAATTCTACGACTTCGCGGACTTTGAGAGCAGCATCCTGCGGGCGCAGGACCGAGGCTTCACTCGGGTCAAGACCCTGTCGAACCTCTACGTCGTGCCCGTCCAGATCGACCGCTTCGAGATCTCCGGCACAAAAGCCTCGGACGAACTCTGATGCCATACGAGGGAGAATTCGCCGGCTACCGACCGCTGCAGCGCATCGTCGGAACGGAGCGCGTTCAGCAACTGCTGAAGCGCTCTAGAACATTGCCTCCACCGTCCCCCTCCTCCCGCCCGGCACCGAAGTCGCTGCCAGATGCGACTTGCACATTGCCTGACTTTGTTGTGGCCATCGACGGTAGCTACCAGGAGGTGCGAGTCAGGAACGGATACCCTGGTGCCCACGTCGGCTACTGTACGGTCGCCAGCGTCCTCGTCAACTTGGCTGAGATCGATCGCCTTGACGAGTCGAGGCCCGTGGACCCGAAAGCCTTTCGGCGCACGGAGGAAGCCTCCAGCATTGATGCGGCGCTACCTTGCAGCAATGTCGTAACGCGAAACAATCAGTCGGCTCAGGCATCGTTCCGCGAGGCTCTCTTCGAGGTATTTCACGATGTTTGCATAGATGCGGACGATCGGATTCCCTTGCTGGATACCTTCCACGCGCTGTTGTGCCTCAAGCCTCAGGGACATGGTGATCGCTGTCCTTACCGTCAGGACGGATGTGAGCAAGACGTAAGGATTGGTCCAGGAGTCGCGTCTTGCCCCTGCGCGAGTCGACGCCCTATCTACTCCACTGATGCACTTCGCATCCATGAGGGGTTTCGTTCTGACGACACGAACGGTGAGGCGCTTGGCGAGGTAATGCAGGTATGGGAGCGGATACTCCTCGTCCACTTGCTGCGGGGTATCGAGCAGCATGGCTGGCTGCCCCACATGGCGAAACTGGCGTTCATTGTCGACGGCCCACTGGCCGTGTTTGGGCACCCGGCTTGGTTGAGTGCCGCGATTAGCGCAGAGTTGAAACGTCTCAACGGAGTGGCCGAGCAGGCAAGCGGACGACAGCTCTTGATTCTCGGCATCGAGAAGAGCGGTGCCTTCGTGACGCACTTCGATGATGTTGATCAGACTGAGACAGGAGATGTATCTTACTTTCCTTCACGGTCATATATGTTACCGTCTGATACGTACATCAAGCAAAGAATCGTCTACTCTGATAGCCCCAAGCGCTATGGATTGGATACGTATTTTGGCCGTAAGTTCCTCTACAAGACCAAGAGCGGTGCCAGAATTGTAGCCAACATGCCGTTCCTGAATGAAAACCAGGATACGCTCGATACTGATGACATTACTGCCTACCCACGCTTTATCGATGCCTGTACTCTCTTGGATCAGCTAGTCTCCTCCCGCTTTCGGAATGCTGTGTCACCGATCGTCTCGGCTCATGCTCAGGCGGCGATTCCGTTGCATTTGGGTGCCAAGGTTCTTCAGCAGCTCGCCCGTGCCCTGATGCCGACCGAGTGAAGGAGAGCCCTATTCATTGCGAACGTATCGGACGGCAGCGGATCGGTGGGCGGGCGTGGGTCCGTACTATGCGATGTTCCCAGCAAGCTTTGCGGACGATGTCGTGCTACGGCTTACGGGGCCGAATGAAGGCATCCTGGACCCGTTCGCTGGCCGTGGCACGGCCGTGTTCAGCGCCTCAATGCATGGACGCCGCGGCGTTGGCATCGAGATTAATCCCGTCGGCTGGATTTACGGCGCAGCGAAACTCGAGCCTGCGGATGCAAGGCATGTCGCCCGGCGCATTGTCGAACTAGGAGTTTTGGCCGGATCGTACACGAGTGCGGCCGACGATCTGCCGATTTTCTTCCATCGCTGCTACACGAAGCGAGTGCGTGCATTTCTTCTTGCGGCGAGAGCCGGTCTCGACTGGCGGCGACGAAGCGTTGATCGCACAGCCATGGCGCTCCTGCTCATATACCTGCACGGAAAGCGAAGTGCTGCACTTTCCAATCAGATGCGCCAAACCAAAGCGGTCTGGCCTGGGTACGCTATTCGCTGGTGGGACGATCGAGATCTTAATCCTCCCGATGTGGATCCCGTCGAGTTCATGCTGAGCCGGTTGCGGTGGCGCTATGCGGCTGGTGTCCCGCGCGGTCGGCTCGGGCGCATGTATCTCGGCGACAGCCGGTTGGTTCTTCCACGCATGATCCAGAGGATACGAACTGGCCAATTGCCGCGGATGAAACTGCTTCTCACCTCACCACCCTACTTCGGACTTACGAACTATCACTACGATCAGTGGCTCCGACTATGGCTGCTAGGCGGCGAGCCAAACGCCTTTCGTAGCGGAGGTAGTAAGCATGGGAAATTCGAGCATCGTGAGCGATACCAGCAATTGCTGGCAGATGTCTTTAGGGCATCGGCCGACTTGCTCTCGGAAGACGCCGTTATCTATGTGCGCACTGGGCGTCAGACGGCCACGTTTACGCCGACGGCTTATGCACTGAGGGAGGCGTTCCCCGGACGTGACTGGATCGAAGTCGTGCGTCCGTATCGAAGACCGACTCAGACCGCTCTATTCGGGGACAAAGAATGTAAATCGGGCGAAGTGGATCTCATCTCGGATCCGACACCCCGCTGTCGTGGCTGGCTGTAAAGAGCTTCCTGAAGGCGGTTGGTCTGCATCGAAGAGGCGCTGCCGCCCTGACGCGGCCATATAAGCGCTGGTTCCTTTTCTGCCGAATGGGAGTAGCATACCACCCTGAGCTCTGTGCAGAGGGTGACCAGCTCGCTGCGGCCGGCATGCCTTTGCTCGCGCAGTTCGCCTGAGCACAGGCGCCTCGCGTCGCGGCGATCCTCCTCCCGCGCCCGTCGCGTGCGTGCAGCGCATCGGCGGTAGTGCGTACGCTGGCCGCGCTTAATAGTCAAGCCGCGGCGCCGCGACGCCGTTGCGCGTCATCAGACGCGAGAGAGACACGATGGCGGTACGCTTCGGTCTGGTCTACGACTTCCGCAATCCGGCGCGCTGGCAGCGCCCCTGGCCGGAGCTGTTCGCCGCGCTGCTCGATCAGATCGTCTACGCCGAGGAGCTGGGCTTCGACGCGATCTGGATCACCGAGCACCATCTGGTCGAGGACGGCTACACGCCGGCGCCGCTGACGCTGCTCACCGCGATCGCCATGCGCACCAAACGCGTGCAGCTCAGCACCGACATCCTGCTGCTGCCGCTCTACAACGCGCTGCGCTTGGCCGAAGAGGCCGCGACGCTCGACATCCTCTCCGGCGGGCGGCTGATGCTCGGCCTGGGCATGGGCTACCGCGACGAGGAGTTCGCCGCCTTCGGCACGAGTCGGCGCGAGCGCGTGCGCCGCACGGAAGAGGGGATCGACGTGCTGCGCGGCGCCTGGGGCGACGAGCCGTTCAGCTACGAGGGACGCCATTACCGGCTCGATAATGTCAATGTCACGCCGAAGCCGGTGCAGCGGCCGCACCCACCGCTCTGGCTCGCGGCCACCTCGGAGCCGGCGGCTCGCCGCGCAGCGCGCCTCGGCCTGCACCTGCTGCCCCAGCACGACCGCCGGCTGGCCTACGAGCCCTGGCTGGACGAGCTTGGCCGCCTGGGCAAGAAGCCCGCCGACTACCGCATCGGCCTGATCAAGCCGTGGTTCATCGCCGATGGCCGCGAGGATCCGGTCTGGCAGCAGGCACGCGAAGGCGAACGCTACCGCGCTGCCGTCTACGCGCCGTGGATCCGCGCCGGCAGCTTTCCGGCGCCCGCGGGCGAGGCGGCGCCGATCGACCAGAGCTATCTCGTCGGCTCGCCGGCCGAGGTCGCAGAGCGGCTGCACGCGCTGCGCGAGACGCTGCCGGTGACGGACCTCATCAGCTGGGGCACGCCCGTGGGCATGGACCCCGCCGACCCCGGCGTGCGCCGCTCGCTGGAGCGCTTCGCCACTGAAGTGATCCCGCAGTTCCGCTAGCGCCTGCGGCCTCGCGCCCGCGGCCGGCGCCCGCGGGTTGACAGGCGCTGCGTTTGCCGGGCGATCCTGAGTACGGCCGTTCAGGCCATTGTGAGGCGCTCAGGGGCCGCCACGGATAGTGACAGGCATCTTCAGCCCGCAACCCGCGTGTGCGAACGCAGCATGACCGTGTGCCCGTGACCGAACGCGCCGTTGCGCGCGGCTCTGGTGCTGGACCGGCTTGCGGACGTCGCCGCGGGCCGTTCTTTTCGCCGGCGGCAGATGCTGACGGAGGGAGGTTGCTCTTCGTGGCCCCGGACGCTCGTTGTCGCTCGTTCCCGCTCTCGATCACGATCTTCCGAGGGAGTCCCGGCGCGTAACCCCGCGCGCCTGACCGCCGCGCCGCGGCGTACCGGCCCCTCGGACTGCGAGGGGTTTTCTCATGCCGGCTTGCCCGGCATGACCGAAACGAGGTACGCCATGCAGTCGCGCGTCGTTCCCGTCGCCGGGGCGCTGCGCCGACGACGCACGCCGCTGGCCGATCTCGTCGTCAGCCTCGGCGTGCTGCTCTTGCTGTACGGCGTCGCCCGCGTCGGCGCCGATGCCTTCGTGCACTTCGCGCCGCCGGCCGATGTGCCGAAGATCAGCCTCGATCCGCTGAGCCTGCCCTACTACGCGGCGCGCTCCACGCTGCGCATGTTCGTGGCGCTCGGCTGCTCGCTCGTCTTCACGCTGGCGTATGGCTATGCCGCGGCGCGCAGCCGTCGCGCCGAGCGGGTGCTGCTGCCGCTGCTGGACATCTTGCAGTCGGTGCCCGTGCTCGGCTTCCTCTCGATCACGGTGACGTTCTTCATCGCCCTCTTTCCCGGCAGCCTGCTGGGCCTGGAGCTGGCCTCGGTCTTCGCGATCTTCACCAGCCAGGCCTGGAACATGACCTTCTCCTTCTACCAGTCGCTGATCACGCTGCCGCACGACCTCGATGAAGCGGCGCAACTCTACCGGCTGCCCGCCTGGCAGCGCTTCACCCGCCTGGAAGTGCCGGCCGCGACGGTCAATCTGATCTGGAACATGATGATGAGCTTCGGCGGCGGCTGGTTCTTCGTGGCCGCCAGCGAAGCGATCAGCGTGCTCAACAAGAACTACCAACTGCCGGGCATCGGCTCCTACGTCGCGATCGCGATCGAGCGGCAGGATCTGGGCGCGCTCGCCTGGGCGCTGGTCACGATGGCGCTCGTGATCGTGGCCGTGGACCAGCTCTTCTGGCGGCCGCTCGTCGCCTGGTCAGACAAGTTCAAGCTGGAGCGCAGCAGCGCCGCCGAGCCGCCACGCTCGTGGCTGCTGGAGCTGCTGCGCAACGCCCGCCTGCCGCAGCTTCTGCACAGGGCGCTGGCGCCGTCGACCGCATCTACAACGCGGCGCTGATCGTGCTGCTCGCCGCGCTGGCGATCGCGGCTGTGCTGGCGGCCGCCGGCAGCGGCATCGGCATCGGCGAGGTCGGCCACGTCGCGCTGCTCGGCCTCGCGACGTTTGCGCGGGTGGTCGTGCTGCTGGCGGTCAGCACGCTGATCTGGACGCCGGTCGGCGTCGCGATCGGCTTCAACCCGCGTCTGGCCCGCCTGGCGCAGCCCGTGGCCCTGCTGCTGGCCTCGTTTCCGGCGAACTTTCTCTTTCCGCTGGCGGCGCTGCTGTTCATTCACGCCGGCATCAGCCTCAACTGGGGCGGCATTCTGCTGATGGCGCTGGGCGCGCAGTGGTACATCCTCTTCAACACGATCGCCGGCGCGATGAGCGTCCCCACCGACCTGCGCGACATGGCAACGAGCATGAGGCTGCGCGGCTGGCGGCTGTGGCGCGACCTGATCATTCCCGGCATCTTTCCGTCCTGGGTGACGGGCGGCATCACCGCTGCCGGCGGCGCCTGGAACGCCAGTATCGTGGCCGAGGTCGTCTCCTGGGGCGGCGCGACGCTGACGGCGACGGGCCTCGGCGCCTACATCGCGGACGCGACCGGGCGCGGCGACTGGCCGCAGATCGTGCTCGGCGTGGCGATGATGAGCGCCTACGTCGTGGGGCTGAACCGGCTCGTCTGGCGGCGCCTCTATCGGCTGGCCGAATCCCGCTACCGGCTGAGCTGACACCGGTGACGCTCTGATTCAACGCTGCAAGGAAGCGAGACAATGACGGCGATGACCGCACCGCAGACCGCACCCGCGCCGGCGCTGATCGCGGCGGAGCGGGTGCGCAAGACCTTTCCCCTGCCGCAGGACCACGGCGGCGTCTTCACCGTGCTTGACGAGGTAAGCTGCGCCGTCGCACCGGGCGAGGTCGTGGCGCTACTCGGGCGCAGCGGCAGCGGCAAGAGCACGCTGCTGCGCATCATGGCCGGCCTGATTCCGGCGAGCGGCGGCCGCGTGCTGAGCCGCGGCGCGCCGCTGCGCGGTCCCAATCCGGACGTGGCGATGGTGTTCCAGAGCTTCGCCCTGCTGCCCTGGCTGACGGTGCAGGACAACGTCGAGCTGGGCCTCAAGGCGCGTGCCATTCCGCGCGAGGAGCGGCGCAAGCGCGCGCTCGCCGCGATCGACATGGTGGGTCTGGACGGCTTCGAGAGCGCCTATCCGAAGGAGCTTTCGGGCGGCATGCAGCAGCGGGTCGGTTTCGCCCGCGCCTTCGTGGTGCAGCCGCAGGTGCTGATGATGGACGAGCCGTGCAGCGCTCTGGACGTGCTGACGGCCGAAAACCTGCGCGGCGAGATCAGCGACCTCTGGCAGGCGGGCAACTTCCCGGCGCAGAGCATCCTGCTGGTGACGCACAACATCGAGGAGGCGGTGCTGCTGGCCGACCGCGTGCTGGTGCTGGGCAGCAACCCCGGCCGCATCCGCGGCGAGGTGCAGATCGACCTGGCGCGGCCGCGCGACCGCGAGCAGCCGCGCTTCAAGTCGCTCGTTGCGCATATTTACACCGTGATGACGCACCCCGAGGCGGACATGACCAGGATGCTGGCGGAGGACAACGCCGAGGTGGAGCGCTTCCGGCCGCTGCCCCATGCCCGCGCGGGCGGCATCAGCGGCCTGCTGGAGCTGGTCGTGGAGCAGGGCGGCACGGTGGATATTCCCCGGCTGGCGCAGCGGCTTCGGCTCGACGTGGACGACCTGCTGCCGATCCTGGATGCGGCCGTGCTGCTCGGCTTCGCCAGGGTGGTCGAAGGTCACGTGAGCGTGAGCGACGACGGGCGGGCGTTCGCCGAGGCGGACATTCTGCGCAGCAAAGAGCTGTTTCGCCAGCAGGTGCTGGCCCGTGCGCCGCTGGTTGCCGCCATCGCCGAGACGCTGCGGCAGAAGCGCGACGGCACGATGCGCGCCGGGTTCTTCCTCGACCTGCTCGATGAACACTATCCGCCGGCCGAAGCCGAGCGCCAGTTCGCCACCGCCGTGGACTGGGGCCGCTATGCCGAGCTGTTCGAATACGAAGCCGATCAAGAGCGGCTGCGCCTGCCGGAGCCTGAGGCCGTTGCGCCGTAGGGCGAGGTCCGATCGGTTGGCAATGCTGGTTGACCGCCGTTCACCCGCTCAGCGGCCTGCCCCAGGCCAGCCCGGAGACTACCTGCAGAACGACCTCGCCCTCGGTGTGACGTGAGACAAGGTCGTGCAGCGCGGCATCGAACGCCGCCACCCGCTCTTCCCCCATGTGATCGGGTGCGAACGTGGAGCGTCCGTGGAAGGAGGCGACGTACTCGTCGATCGTCTGTATGAACGGAACCGGCGCAGTCTGTGCGCGGCCCTCAAGCTGAAACAAGCCACGCTGTTCCAGTTGGGCGACTATGTTGAGCGGGCGAAACGCCTGGTTGGTCGAGTAGGTGCGGATCAGCGTGCCCAACTCCGCCTCCCAGGGCAGCGGCTCCTGGCCGTCGCTCACGATCACCAGCCGCCCGTGCGGTGTCAGCGCGTCGCGCAGGCGCGGCAGCACCGCGTACCAGTCCATCCAGTGCAGGCTGGCGCCCGCGGTCACCATGCCGTAGGGCGGCTCAAGGGCGGCACTTTCGGCGGGCGCGACGATCCAGCGCAGCGCGGGGTGATCGCCGCCCGGCAGCAGGCGGCCTTCTTCCACCATTGCCGCCGAGATGTCCACCGCATCGACCCGTTCGACCAGCGCTACCAGCGGGCGGGCGATCGCGCCCGTGCCGCAGCCGAGATCGAGCACGCGGCGCGGCTCGTCGCCCAGCAACTCCGTCAGCCGGGCGAAGACCTCCGCCGGCCAGGGCGGACGATAGCGATAGGATAGCGCTACGCTTCTGAACTGGAACGCCCCGGCGTGGTACGCGTTGGTGACCGTAGGCTGCGGTTGCATGGCTGGCATCCTCTCTGCCTGTACCAGCAGCGGCTGCGCGCTGCCGGCTCAAACGGAGACGAGGCCGGCGGTCACTTCGCGCCAGGCGGTGAGGCGCAGGCGTTGCGCGCGCATCTCCTCCCACACGACCTCCGGGCTCAAGAGCGCCTGCATGCGGCGTTCGGCGGCGGGGTCGGCGTCGGGCTGACGCAGCGCGTCGGCCAGCCAGCGCCGCCGCCGGCGCACGATCTTCGCGTGGTCCTCGGAGAGGCTCTCAAGCTGCGCCTCGACGCCACGCACGATCTGCGCGATCAGCGCTTGCTCGGGCAGTTCGCTGCGCCCACAGAGGGCCGCGAGGCAGCGACGCATACCCGCCGGCGTGGGCAGATCCTGCAACTCGGCCTCGACGAGCTTGCGCCACTCCGGCCGCTCAAGCACACAGCCGAGCACGTACCACGCGCCAGATTCTTCGCTCGCTTCACCCGCCGGCGCGTCGGTCAGCGCATCCCAGCGCTGCACCGCCGCGCACAACCGATCGAGCAACGCTCCCATCGACACCGCGCCCCTCTGCCATGTGCCGCCATCCCGCAAGGGCAAGCCGCGGCGACCCCTTCCTACTATATGGCGATACGCGGAAGCGCGGAGTGGCGCTCGGGCTATACTCGGTCGCATGGACGCGCTGATCGCCGCCGCGCTGGCGACCAATCAGGACAACCTGGCACTCGGCAATGAAGTGTTTGAGGCGGATGGCGGCCGCTTCATTCGCAACGTCGCCGCGCCGGGCGTCTACGACGCCAACCTGATCGACAGCATCACGGCCGCGGCGCCTGAGGAGGTCGAGGCGCTGCTGGCCCGCGCGGAACGCGAGTACGCCCGCTGCCGTCACCTGCGCTGCGACGTGGACCCGCGCACCCCGCCGCAGTTCGAAGCCCGCCTGCGGCTCGATCCGAACTGGTCCTGCACCGAAGTACTGCTGCTGGTGCTGACAGACGAGCTGCGTGTTCAGCCGGCGCCGTTCGCCGTGCGCCGGATCGTGGATGCGGCGGGCTGGGATGCGTTCGCCGCGCTGCATGCGCTGGACTGGCAGGAGTACGCGGAGACCGGCAGCGAAACCGGCAGCGAAACCGGCGCGGCGATCGCGGCGGTCATGCGGCGGAAGGCGCCGCCCGTGCGTTTCTGGCTCGGCTGTGTCGATGGCGTGCCGCGCGGCTACCTGACCTCGTGGGAGGGTCCGAACGGCGTGGGCCAGGTCGAGAGCCTGTTCGTGCAGCCGCAGTTCCGCCATCGCGGCCTCGCCACGGCGCTGCTGGCCCGCGGCGTACGCGACTGTCGCGAGCACGGCGCCGGGCCGGTCGCGATCGCCACCGACGTGGCCGACACACCGAAGCAGATGTACGCCACGCCCGGTTGGCGGCCGATCGCCGTGAAGCGCAACTACCTGAAACTGCACGAGGCGGGGCAGCGATGCCAAAGCGGGAATTGAGATGAGCGCAACCGCGCTGCGCGTGGCGATCGTGGGCGGGGGCATCGGCGGCTTGGCGGCTGCCAACGCCCTGCTTCAGCGCCGGATCGACGTGCATCTCTACGAGCAGGCGCCGGCGCTCGCCGAAGTCGGCGCCGGCCTCGCGCTCGCGCCCAACGGCCTGCGCCAACTGCGGCGGCTGGGGCTGGGAGCCGCCCTCGCCCGCTGGGGCGCCAGGTGGATCGACACGCAGTTTTGCCGCTCGGACGGCAGCTTCGTCGCGCCGATGCTCGCGACAGGTCCCGAGGGGCAGATCGAGTACCTCGGCATGCACCGCGCCGACCTGCTGGACATGCTGGCCGCGGGCCTGCCCGGCGATGTCGTGAAGCCGGGCTATCGCTGTACCGGCTTCGAGCAGGACGAGGGGCAGGCGGCCGTCGCGTTTGAGAACGGCGAGCGCGTCACGGCCGATGTTGTCGTGGCGGCAGACGGCATCCACTCGGCCTTGCAGCAGTACGTGGTCGCGCCCTCCGCGCCGCTGTTCTCCGGCTCCGTCGCCTACCGCGGCGTGGTGGCGGCCGCAAGCGTGCCGTGGCCGGCGGGACAGGCCCGCCTCTGGCTGGGCGAGGGCAGACACTTCATGGCGTACCCCGTGCGCGCCAATCGGCTCGTGAACTACGTCGGCTTCGTGCCGAGCGACGAGCGGATGCAGGAGTCGTGGTCGGCGCCGGGCGATCCCACCGCGCTCGCGCGGGAGTTCGCCGGCTGGGATCCGCTGATCGCGGCGATCATCGCACAGATCGATACGACATTCCGCTGGGGTCTGTACGACCGCGAGCCGCTGCCGCGCTGGACCCAGGGCCGGTTGACGCTGCTCGGAGACGCCGCCCACCCGATGCTGCCCCACGCGGGCCAGGGCGCAAACCAGGCGATCGAGGATGCGATCGCGCTCGCCACGGTGCTGAACGGCGTTGACCGGACGGCCGCGCCGCGGGCGCTGCTGGCCTACGAGTCGGTGCGGCGCGAGCGGACCGCGCGGGTGCAACGTGGCTCGCGCGACAGCGGCGCTCGCTACGAGGCGCCCGACGGCGCGCAGGCGATCCGTGACCGGCAGCTCGCCAGCCAATCGCGCGACCGCTCATGGATCTTCGACTACGACGTCGCCAGCGCAGCAGCCTCGGCAGCGGCCGCCCTTTGACCGCCCCTGAGCAACCGTGCGTTTGGCCGGGGATCGCGTCGGCCTACCCGGAGCGGCTTAGCAGTTCGACTGCGCCGGCGGCGCCGGCCGCACGGCTCGCGCAGATGCTGATCGAGGCGCGCGGGCCGCACGGAGGCTGCGTTCCGTCAGGGCGCCGAAGACTAGCCCCATCGCCGTCCAGAGCACGAGCTGCGTTCCCAGCGAAGCCAGGCGGAAGCGCCAGAGCACGGTGGCCGGGAAGCCGGCCGGCACCTCGTTGACGGTGGGCAGGGCGAGCTGCACGACCGCGATCGCCACGATGAAGGCCGCACCCGCGAGGACCGCGGCGTTCCAGGCGCCGATGCGAGGCAGCAGCAGCCGGCCCAACGACACCACACCGATCGCCGCCAGCACGGAGAGGCCCAGCATCAGGAAGTAGAGCGTGGTGCGCCGGTCGATCGTGGCCGGGTTGCCGATCGACGGCGGGTTGGCTGGATACTTCAGAAACGGCGCCAGCACGGCCGCCACAAAGCCCCCGGCGGCCAGCAGCGCGGCCGTGGCCCGCGGGCTGAGCTGGCCGAGGCGCCCGTAGGCGACGGCATAGGCAAGCGCGAACAGCCCGCCGAAGGCCGTGGCGTAGATCGCCACCGCCACCGCGAGGCCGGCGCTCTTTTGCACGTCCCTGCTCACCAGATCCGGGCCGAGCGACTCGTGGTTGATGCGGGCTTCCTGCTCCTCGAAGGTGATCGCACGATCGACCTGGGGCTCGCCGAAGACCTCGGCAAAGCCGAGCGCCAGAAAGCCCGCCAGCAGCCCCGCGAGCATGCCGCGAACGAGCAGCGTTCGTACCATCATCGGCCGCGCTCCTCCCGGCGTCCCGCCTTCATAGCAAAGATACAGTCGGATGCCCCGAACCGGGCAAGCGATCGACCAGTCCCTGTGAACGAGGCCTCAGTGGCAGGGGAAGCCGAGCAGATGCCGCCCGTCATGTACGAATTCATGCACATAGTGATTCGAGAAGACTGACAGCGCCCCCTGCTCGACGCCGACGAGGTAGACGAGCAGGAGCATGAGCAGGCCGCCGAAGACGAGCCAGGGCAGCAGCTCTGCCATAGGGATGGGGCGGATGTCTGGAAGCGCCGGGGCGTCGATCGCAGGCGTGGCGGGCAGGGGAAGCGCGTGATCCACGTACAAACCTCCTCGGAGTTCGCGTCCGATTGGGGTGCCCTCGACAGCGGAAGGTCTGACTCCCGGCCGCGGTACTGCTGGCTTGCAGCAAGTTCCGAGGCCGGATACAGTGGCGCGACCGTGCCGGGCTTGCACCGGCTTCCTCATGCTGTCCTGCGGGTGCGGTAATCGTAGGAGGCTGGTCTCGGACTGTCAATGTTGATCCCGGAGGCTCAGCGGCGATGCCGGACGCGCTTGTGACTACGCGACTGATCCTGCTCTGTCACGCCGCAACCGTCGCAACCTGCCGGGCGGCGTTCCCACGGGATGAGCCGCTGGAGCCGCGCGGGCTCAGACAGGCGGGCGCGGCGGCCGGCACGCTGCCGCATGCTGCTGCGGTCTGGTGCAGCCCCGCGCTGCGCGCCTGGCAAACTGCCGACGCTCTCGGCGTGGCGGCCACCGTCGCCCCTGCGCTCCGAGACTGGCAGGTTGGCCGCTGGGCCGGTGAAACGTTCGCCGACCTCCATGCTCGCGAGCCGGATGCTGTCGCCGCATGGCTCGCAGACCCAGCCGCCGTCCCGCACGGCGGCGAGTCGCTTACCGAACTGCTCGCCCGTGCAGCAGGTTGGCTGGAGGGTCTCGCCGGGCACGGCGGCCCGGTGCTGGCCATCACCCACGCCGCCGTCATTCGCGCCGCGATCGTGCAGGCGATCGCCGCGCCGCCCGCCTCGTTCTGGCGTATCGCCGTCGCACCGCTGTCGCAGACCCTCCTGGTCGGCAGCGGCAGGCGCTGGACCCTGCATTCAGCGGGCCGCTGAGCCGTGCTCACTCTTGCCGACATCGGCAGGCATCATCATTGCTTGCGCCAGGTGTGCGCTGGGAGAGTCATGGAGCTTGAGAAGCCCCGCCCGCAGATTCAACCACGGCGGGGCGTTGAGCACGCGGCACAGTGAGCGGCAGACCTACCCCCGCGGCAGGCCGAGGCCGCGGGTGGCGATCACGTTGCGCTGGATCTCGCTGGTGCCGGCGGCGATCGTGGCCGAGACGCTGCTCAGATATATGTGCGGTCGCGAGCGGAGTGGGCTGACCATCTCGCGTCAGTCTGGCGGCGGTCGCCGCGACTGATGATGCTGCCACGATCGCGTAAGCCACATCACCGCGCCAAAGGAAAGCACGACCGCGGGAAGCCAAATCACGTCGCCAATCGACCAGCCTTTCTTCGGCGATGGGACTAACTGCACAATCCAAAAGACTACCACGGCGGCAGCCAACGCGAGGAGAGATCGACCGATCTGGGCGGCGAGCCCCACGCGAGTTCGGGGAGGTATGCCGGTGGCCCACCATGTCGCCGCCGCGGCGATGGTCATAGACACTACGAAGCTGAAGGGTAGCACGTAAGTATTGATAGCATGCCTGACATCGTCACCGGACCCACTGTTCGGTGTGAAAACGGCATTTAAGAACGCAACGATGTAGATGCCGACCAATAGACACGCTGATGCTGTAATTAGCGACAACATAAGGCGAATCAAATACCGCATCACGCCTGCATCGACTTCGGTGTCTCATTCTTTACGTTCGAGCGAACGTCATCTTACTGACCGAATGTTATAGGAAAGTCACCAGTATGCTTCCAACAGTACACTCCACATGCGAAGTGTGCCCCAAGCTCAGTACATACTACTGTATCGACCGGCGACTTGCGGCCCCAGAAGATGTGACTGCAAACCGTCTTGTCGCCATCTTTTAGGCACTGCCGAATACAGCTCGCACCCGGCTGGGTACTGCCGTGCTGGCAGACAAACGGGGCGAGGTTACAGTAGTAAAAGTAGACGAAGTAGTCGAACGGTGAGACCTTGGAGCATATCTGGTTATAGTAGTTGCAGTCCTTCTGTAGGCCGGTAGGATCGGAGTAGGTTACTGGCGAGTCATCTACATAAGCGTATCCATCGAGGAACTGCGGATCCCGGATGAGAGCCTGCACGGCCACGGTGTGCGTAACCCCACACATGAGTGGATCCTGGCTAATGAAGCGATCGGTGCTCGGGCTGTAATAGCGGGCGCGGAAGTACTCCAAGCCGGTGCCGTCGTTCTCGCGTCCCGTGAACTGGAAGGGGTTGGTGCTGGGCGAGCCTGTACTCGTCGGATTTCCAAACGGGTCGTAGGTATATGTCGTCTGCACGGCAGCGCCGGTATCGGTTAGCGCCAGGGTACTGCCCAGCCCGTCGCGCAGGAAATCTCGCGTACCGTCACTGGCTGTGCGCGAAAAGATCTCATCGATCTGCAGACCGGTGAGCAGGTTCGCCGTCGGTGCTCCACCGCTCTGCTCCTGGACCACATTCAGAAGATCGTAGAGGTAGCTCGTCGTTGTGCCGCCGACACTCTTCTGCGCTCGCCGCCCGAGCGGATCGTAGCCAAAGCTCGCGGTGACGCCTCCGCCGATGCTCGTCAGCCGGTTGCGCGTATCCCAGGTGTAGTTGTTCGTCCCGTCCCCGGTGAGGTTGCCGTTCGCGTCGTACGTCAGCGTGCTGCCAGCCCATTGCGTCAGAGCGTTATTGGCGTCGTAGGTGGCACTCGTCACCGCCGCCGGCAGCCCCGTGCGCGCGAAGCTCCCGCTCACACCGACGCGCTGGCCGTCTGCATCATACGCGTAGGTCAGAGTGCCGAGCGTGGTGGAGCCCTGCGTGTAGGTCAGGCTCGTTAGGCGCGACGCGATATCGTAGCCATAGATTACCGCTACCCCATTGGGTAGTGTCACACTCGTGCGCCGGTCGGCGTTGTCGTAGGCGATGACCACCGTTTGGGAACCTTGCGTAATCCCAGTCAACCGGTCGGCGTTGTCGTAGACGTAGGTCACCGGCGCTTGGCCTGGTACGGTCATCGTCGCCCGCCGGTTGGCGTTGTCATAGGTATACGAGACGGTACCTTGCGGTGTGGTCTCCGCGGTCAGGCGATTCAGCCCATCATACGTATGTGTGAGCGAACCGCTCTGCGAGTCCGAAAGGCCACTGAGCCGATTACCCGCATCAAAAGTGTATCCTACTGTGGCACCGCCCTGGTAGGTTACCTGGGCAGGTCGATTCAAGGCATCGTAGGTGGTTGTCGTGCTTTGACTCTTGCGGTCGGTGTACTGCGTCAGGTTCCCGATACCGTCGTACTGCCAGCCTTCGGTCCTCAGCAAGGGATCCTGGCGCGTTGCCATTCGATCGAAATTGTCGAACGTGAATGCGGTCGAGTTATGACGCGCATCGGTAACGCCTGTCAAGTTTCCGTTCGGATCGTAGGCAAGAACGGTCGTCGCACCCAGAGCGTTCGTCACCTCTGTCACTTGATCTAAGGCATTGTATGTATACTGAGTAACGCGGTCGAGTGGATCATTGGACGATAGTTGCCTACCTCCTGCATCAATGAGCCGGGTAGTTGCATTGCCCAACGGATCGGTTACAGCAATGAGGTCGCCGAATCGGTACGTGTAGTGTGTAATATTGCCCAACGGATCTGTCACCGTGACCGGTTGCCCTGGACCGTTGTACGTCATACCAGTGGTGTGTCCCAGCGGATCCGTCACGCTCGTCAGGTTGCCGCTGCCGTCGTACGCAAACGTTGTGACATGATTCAGCGGATCCGTTATAGCGGTGATCTGGCTGTACTTTGGATCGTATGAGTATGTGGTCGTGACTGCGTTTGGCGTCCCTGAGAGCTGGGTCTTACTTGACAGGTTGCCGAGCGTATCGTACGTATAGTTCGTTGTTCGGTTCAAAGAGTCTGTGACACTGACCTGCAAGTTTGTTCCAGCCTGCAGGTTGTACGTTGTGGTTTGTTGCTCAGTTTTCCCTTCAGCTCGTGTATCGCTCAGCATGTAACCACTGGTGTTGAACGTAACGTCGCGGATATTCGCGCGTGGATCGGTCACTGTGGTTCGCGTGACTTGGCCGCTGCCGTTCAAGGTGTACACGAACTGATAGATGGAGTTGTCCGCTTGAGTTTGCTGGCTGACGCGATCATTGGCGTCGTACTGGTTGCTCAGATAGGTGATGCCCCGCGCATCTTTGATCGTCATAAGGTCATTGTTGCTGTTGTAGCTGTAGGTCGTAACTCCCCCCGCAGGATCGGTCGTGGTCCACAGCCGTCCACCGGCGTCATACGTGTAGCCCACCGTCCGGCCGATATTGTCGCGGATCTGGGTAATGCGATTACTCGTATCATAGGTGAACGCGATCCAGCGACCGTTGCTGTTGCTCACTCGGGTGACGTTGCCGGTCTGCCCGGAGTCGTGCTGGATGGTAATGGTGTTGCCGTTGCGGTCCCGGATCGCCTGCAGCGGTGCAGTGTCGCCGAAGACGTAAACCGTGCCGTCCTTCCGTACCAGATTCCAACCATTGCCGTTCCAGCTCATGGTGGACTGGTAGAACGGACCCGGTGTGGTGTTGTTCTGGAAGACAGCGTCGACGAAACCGGTACCGGGAGAGGTGCGCACGTAGTGAATGCGGGCGCCGTCGGGCAGGATCAGATCGGCCTCCTGATACTGGTTCGCCGACCAGAGGTGCATGTCGTACGGGTGCGTCGCGCCGATGCCGAAGGGCCGCGACACGGGGTCGCGCTGCCTGTATGTGCGCGTCAGTGCGATCGGCAGCGGCCCAGGCAGGGCAAGATCGATCTTGTTCATGACGAAGAGCCCAGAGCTGAGGTCGACCGGATCACCGTCGTTGCATAGTCCGGTAAAGGGAATGCAGAACGGGCCGAACGGCGGTGGCGGGCTCCAGCCGGGTACGGTGATCATGGCGCCTGTGAACTCGTAGATGAGCACGCCAGGGTCCGGCACGACCTGCTTGCCATCCGCGGTCACCGTGCCGCTGCCGTAAACGAACCAACCCTTCACGTCCGGGTCGTAGTCCCAGAACTGCATTTGTGTGCCCGGCGCCTGGTGGGTGTAGTTCGGGTAGATCAAGCGTGCGCCCTGCGGCGCGATGTATGCCGAGCCCGGCTGGATGGTGAAGTAGACCGGCACCTCGACACCCTTCGGCAACGGGAAGGGCGGCCGGTCGACGGGGATGGCAGTGATGCTGAGCCGCGTCACCGGCTTGCCGGCGTGGTCCGTGATCGTCTGGCCGGCGGGGATGTGCAGCTCGAGGCCAGGGATGCGCGGAGTGGTTACGACCGTATCGGCGGTCGTGGGCGAGGGGATAGTGACGGCGTCTTTTTCGTCCAGCCGTGTCATCCAGATCGTGTAGTCAAGTGCCGTGGTCGTCCCCGCGACCAGATCCACGCCGTCCTCGTACAGGCCGTAGTGGTGGCCGTGGTTGTCGGCCGTGCTGCCGTCGATCAGCAGCACCTGATGACCCGCCGGCAGGTCCGTCAGCAAGAAGCGTCCGCTCTCGTCGCTCTGGGTTTTCTTGTTCCCAACCTGAAGCGTGACCGCATCGAGCGGATGACCGCTCAGCGTCAGCGCCTGGCCGGCGAGCGCGGTCACGCCTGGCGGCCCCTTGAGCGGCGGCAGCGCCTGCGCGCCGGACCGGCCGCGCTGGCTGTGCCAGTCACCCATCAGATTCTGGCGGTTCGGAATCCACTCGTCGCCCTCGTCTTCGGGACCGGGACGCGGCGTGCGCGCGGCCTGGGGTGTCGCCGCGGGCGTCGGCGTGCTTCGCGCTGCCGGCGTCGGCGTAGGCGTTCCCGTCGTGGCAGGGGTCGGCGTGGCCGTCGGCGTGCTTGTGGATGTGGCGGTCGCAGAGGCAGTCGGCTGTGGCGTGGGCGTCGGCGTGCTGCTCGCGGTCGCGGAGGGGGTCGGTGAAGCGGTTGCCGTCGCCGCGGCGCTCGCCGCCGTGTCGCGCAGCCAGACGCCGAGCGGTTCGATGCCCGAGAGGATCTGCCCACCGGCAGCTTGGGGTGCGCTGACCGGCGCCAGGCCGGCCAGCAGCGGTCCCACTGCGGTCAACTGGGGCAGCCAGCTCGACCGCTGGGTGATTGTGAGCGTGGCGCTGCCCGTGTCGTCGTTCTGCGGGTCGACCACGATGGTATAGGTTCCTGCGGCACCGAGCTGGGCGTTGATCGTCCCACCCGAGGTGCCCTCGGACGTCGGCGAGACCAGCGCCGAGCCGTCCGGATTCAGGATGGACACCTGCATGCTGCAGCAGAAGGCCGGCGGTCCATTTCCCGTCACGGTCGCGCCACTCAGGGTGACGGCGATCAGCTGCGACGCCGTGCCGCTGAACGTCACCTGCCCGTTCTGCCCGGGCGTGCCCATCGTCAGCGTGACGCCGCTGCCGCCCACCGTCGCTATGGCGGTTGCGTCCGCCGGGACGCTGTAGTAGGTAATCGTCGTGCTGCCCGTGGTGTTGCCCTGCGGGTCGACCAGCACCGTGTAGGTTCCGGCTATCGGCAAGGTTTGCACGTCAATGAATGTCCCGCCGCAGGTGCTCGCCAGGCTGGTGCCGTCCGGCTTGAGGATCGAGGTCTGATCGGTGAAGCAGTTGTAGCCGCTCTGGTCGAGGCTGACGCGCTGCCCGACCGTGCCGGCGAACGTGTAGCGCCCGTTCTGACCGGGCACGGTTGTCGTCACCGTGGTCGCCGTGCCCGACGTCAGGCTGCCGGAGAGGTCGGCCGGCACGTTGTACAGCGTCAGCGTGGTGTTGCCGGTGGAGTCGTCGACGGGATCGATCGTGATCGAGTAGGTGCCGGTTTGCGGCAGCGTCTGCGGGTCAATGAAATAGCCGCCGCAACTCGTGGCCAGCGTTGTGCTGTCGGGGTTGCGGATCGTCGTATGAGACGAGAAGCAGTTGAAGCCGCTCTGGTCGAGTGAGATCCGCGTCCCAGCGGTGCCACTAAACGTCAAAACGGCGTTCTGGCCTGGAACGGTTGTCGTGACTGTCACGGGCGTGCCGCCGGTGCTTATCGTACCGGCAATATCCGCGGGGACATTGTATAGCGTATAGCTGCCACTTATGGCACCGGAGTTACTGGCGATCAGAATCTCGTACGTCCCATCCACCGGCAGGGTCATCGTGTCCATGAAGGGTCCGCTGCAACTGCCCGACAGCGTGGTGCCGTCCGGCTTGTAGACGACACTGGTCGTCGTCACGCAGTTGAAACCACTGCGCCCGATGCTGACGCGCTGTCCGGCCGTGCCATCGAAGAGCAGCAGGCCGATCTTGTTCGCATCGATCGTGGGGATGGTCTGTGTACTGCCGACGGTGGTGCGGCCTGTGAACTCCACATCGCCCGCGGCGTAAGGCGCCGGCGGCACAAAGAGGTCGGCGGTGCTGACGGCCTGGCCACCAACGGTAATGACTGTCAGATGGCCCGAGGCCGCTCCAGGCGGAATCGTGGCGGTGAGGCCGCTGCTCGTGGCGGCACTGACCGTCGCAAACGTCTGATTGACGGCTAACGTATCGTTGAGCGGCATGCTGCTGAACTGGCTGCCGGTCACGCTGAGCGTGGCGCCAGGGGCGCCGATCGCGGGCGTGAAGCTCGCAATGGTTGGGGCCGCCTGGGTCGTGACGGTAAAAGGCGTCGGCTGGCCGCCGCGCCGCCCGGAGCGGTCACCATGACCGTCCCGGTCGTGGCTCCAGTGGGGACCGTGGTCGTCAGGCTGGTTGCGGTGGCCGCGGTGACGGTCGCCGTCGTGCCATTGAAGGTGACGGTGTTTTGACTCGGCGTCGTGCTGAACCCGGTGCCGTAGATCGTGACCGCCGCGCCGATGGCAGCGGCATTCGGCGTGACCTGGAGGACGGCCACGATCGTCGCACTCTGGCGGGTGATGGAGAGGATGTTGCCGACCGCATCGTAGCTGTAGACGGCGGTGCCGTTGGCCGGGTCGATGACGGCAACAAGGCGCCCGAGGTCATCGTAGACGTAGCTGATACCCGATCCGGTCTGCGCCTCGGCGCGGAAGTGGCGGGTGCTGCGGCCGCCCAGGGCGAGCAGGACAACCAGCAACACGGCGCCAAGCAGGGGGCGCAGCCAGCCTCGTGGCAGCATGCGGAGGCCTCCCGCTGGCGCACGTCGGCCGCCTCCACCCCCATCCCCTGCTCCAGCCAGCATCCCGCAGTCTGGCAGACCAGTACCCGGCTGCCTATCGACAGCGAGCCAGACGGCCGTAGACAACTGCCGAGACGGCGCTAGACAGGTGTCGAGTCCTGCGGCTGCCGGGCGCTGGCCGTGTCAGCGACACCATCAGGCAGGAGTCCCTGGCGCGCGGCCAGCAGGCACACCTGCGCCCGATTGCGCGCCCCCACACGGGTCGCGATCGCTTGGATATGGCTGGCGACCGTGCTGCGCGAGCGGCGCAAGCGCCTGGCAACCTCCTGGTCGCTCAACCCGTCGGCCAACAGCAGCAGAATCTCCCGTTGGCGCGGGGTCAGCACACCGCCGGGCGGGCGCGACTGGCGGCGGGTGCGCAGCGCCTCGAAGAAGCCCTCGCTCACCCGGCGCGTCCCCACCACGCAGTCGTCGCCAGCGACGAGGGTGATGATGCGGTGGAACTTGCCGGGCGTCACCTCGCTCCACAGGAGGCAGCCTTCGACCCCGAAGCGCGAGGCGGTCTGCAACACGTCGCGATCGAGCTGGTCGAGGATCAGCACGAGGCAGGCACGAGGCACGCGCGTACGCACTTCGGTGAGCAGGGTCACCAGGGGCAGCCCCGGCACGTCGCCACTGGCCACCACCAGATCGGGGGCCAGCTGCACGATTTGGGCGAGGGCCTCGGCGCCGTGCAGCGCTGCACCGAGGAGCAGGAGGTCGGGAAAGGCCAGCAATGCGGCGCGGAGACCGGTCCAGGCGAGATTGTGCGAGGGGACAAGGATCACGGAGTGCGGGGAAGCGCGCTCATCGCGAGGCGGACCGGCATCTGCTGCCGCTGCGATCACGGACTGTCTCTCTCCTGCTATTCCCCTCGTCACGAAGGGCAGGCGAAAACTACACTGATTCTCATTAGGTTGCAAGGGCCGCGTCAGCCGACAAGCCACCACCCAGCCCGCTCTGCGCCGAACCGTGGGCCATCACGGATCGCAGGCTTCGCCCGACTATTCAGAAACCAGAGCCACCGAGATCGCGCTCGGAGCCGGAGCCGCCGATGGCGCAGCCGCGCCACGCGTTAGCCCCGCGGCAGGCCGAGGCCGCGGGTAGCGATCACGTTGCGCTGGATCTCGCTGGTGCCGGCGGCGATCGTGGCCAGATCGTGTGATACTGAACGTACGGCGTTGATACGCCGTTGGCTGAGGTCGCTGCCTACGAGTTGCGGGCCGATCGCGCACACAGGAAATGGGGCCAAGGACGAGCACCGGCACGGCGATTGAGCAACTGATCGCGCGTTGGAATCGAGCCGAACCCGCATCGGTCCGGTGCGGGAGGCGTGGGTGTTGCCGCGCTGTGTCTCGGTCTGGGTTATCGTTGCTCAGTTCGCGCTCGAGAAGGATAACGTGGCCGAGGTTTCCGGCGCATACGAGTTGCCGCGCGAGGCGGTGGAGGCCGCGGTCGCCTACTACCAGCAGCATCAGGCCGAGATCGACGCGCGCATTGCGGCCAACCGCGCTTTCTTCGCTCGCTAAGCGGGCGTGGCGAGCTTCTTCTTCGACGCCGACGCCGATATGCGAATTGGCCGGCGGCTTGAGCGGCTGGGCCACGTCCTCACCTCGGCGCCATTGCAACAGCTTGAGCGAGCATCGGACCGAGAGATCCTACTGTTCGCCGGGCGGCAGCGTCTGATTCTCGTCACGCACAACGAGCGCGATTTCGTGGAGGTGCATCGGATAGGGGCCGTTCCCCCGCACGCCGGCATCCTCGTGCTGCCGCAGGTTACTGCGGAGGTGATGGCTGCGACGGCCACCGCCGTCGATCGGCTGGTCAACGCCGACGTCCCGCTCGCCAACCAGCTCTACCGGCTGCGTGCCGGCGCAGGCTGGGAGCGCTGGGACGATGAACGGCACTGGCTGCCGGCCTGCGCACGTCGCGTTATCGAGCGTCTCAATAGCCTTCGCGAGCGCTCGGTGGTGAGACGTTGATTGCGACACGGGTTGTGAAACGAGCGCCCAGGCACGGGTCGCGAGCCGGTGCAATGCGCTACCAGACGTCTGCAAAACCGTCGTTTTTGACGCGTAGCGACGCAGCGTGTCCTTGAGGCTCTAGCCGAACTGCTGCAACGCTGCGGGCGTCCTACGGAAGCCGCGAACCGCCACGTTCAGGGCAAGGTGAGATAAGCCCCTGCACAAGGCGCAGTTGACCGGGCCGCGGCGGCGCTGCACGGCGCACGCCACCTACGAGGCGAGGAACTCTACCTGCTACATACCTGCAACGGTTCCGGTCTGCTCGTGTCCCGACACCGGCGCCTACCGGTGCTTACACGCGGGTCGCCTCGATGACGCTGAAGGGCGAGTGCGTCGCAAGCACGTGCTCCATGCGGAACCCGGCAGAGGCAAGCAGCGTGCGATACTCCTCGCCGGTGCGCTCCCGACCACCGAGCACGACCAGCATGTTCATATCCATCGCCTGCGCGAGGTCTGGTCGGTTGTCTTCCGGCACCACCATCTCGACGAGCAGCAGCTTCCCACCCGGGCGCAACGCCCGGTGGCAGCTTGTCAGCAAGCGAGTGGCCCGCTCATCATCCCAGTCGTGCACGATTTGCTTGAGCACGTGCAAATCCGCGCCCTCCGGCACCGCCTCGAAGAAATCACCACTTACCAGCTCGCAGCGCCCCCCGAGTCCTTGTGCTTCGATGCTGCTGACTGCCGTCGCAATCACGTGCGGCAGGTCAAAGAGGATGCCCCGTGCGGCCGGATTCTCCTGGAGGATGGCGCCCAGCAGGATGCCGTGCGCACCACCCACATCGACCACCGTCCGGGCTGCTGAGACATCGTAGACGCGGACGAGCTCGCTCGCAGCCAGCGCGGACAGATTCCCCATTGCCGCGGTGAAGAAGGCGGCTTCGTCGGGGTGCTGTCCGTACCAATCGAACAGCTCGCCGCCCAGGGTTTCCTGCGCCATCGGCCGGCCGGTCTGGACGCTGTCGAGCAGCCGCCCCCATGGCTGCCAATGACCAAAGGCAGTCTCGGTGATGGCGAAGCTGCGGACCGAGTCCGGTGCATCGGTGCGCAGCGTCTCGCCGAGCGGCGCCAGGGCGAAGCGGCCAGGGGACTCCTGGCGGAAGACCCCGATGCTGGCCAGCAGCCGCAGCAAGCGATAGAGTGCCTGCGGCTGGGCACCGACCGCGTGGGCCAGGTCGTCGCTGCTGCGGGGACCCGCGACGAGTTCGTCTGCGACCCCCAGCCGTGCCGCCACGCCAACCGCCTGGCTGAGCCAGTAGCCGGTGATGAGTTGCATCATCGCCGCAGCTGCCGGTAATGCGGGAGCACCGGCGCCGAGGTCGTTGTCTGGAGTCGTCATCTTGCACCTCTTCGACCTGGTCCAGTCGCCTCGCGACGCACGTGCGTGGGTGTGCTGACTGCGGGGCCACAGCATCGACCCCAACGGCGGACGTTGTCAAGGTGTCACAGAGGCCGCAAGCCATGGCTGCACGCCTGAGCGTTCACCCGGAGGGAAGGCTGTCTCAGAAACCATCTGCGCCCAGTTCACGCCCGAGGTTTTGACACATACCAGGAATGATTCGTAAACCAGGGTTATTGAGATCAGCCTCGGTGACGCCGCCCGCGTCCGTCGCGGTCGCGGGCGGCTTACCCCCGTGGCAGGCCGAGGCCGCGCGTGGCGATCACGTTGCGCTGGATCTCGCTGGTGCCGGCGGCGATCGTGGCCGAGACGCTGCTGAGATACATGTGCGCGATGCGGCCGCGCAGCGGCGCCCACTTGCCGCCGCGATCCAGCCCGCCGTACATGCCGAGCATCTGCGTGCCCAGCCGCGCCACCCGCTGGCTGACTTCAGAGCGGTACATCTTATTAACCGAGGCCTCGTGGTTCGGCACCTGGCCGCGCTTCTGGATGCTGATCACGCGGTAGGAGAAGAGCCGCGCGATCTCCGCCTCCACCAGCTTCTCCGCCAGCTCCAGCCGCAAACCGGGCGTCAGATAGAGCGGCTTGCCGGCGTCGTTCTTCGCCTCGCGCGCGTACTTGATCAGGTCGTTGACCGTGTGCTTGAGGCCGATGCTGGCGCCGATGTTGGAGCGCTCGAAGTCGAGCAGCGTGGCGCCCACGTACCAGCCGCGATTCTCTTCGCCCACGCGGTTCTTCACCGGCACGCGCACGCTGTCGAAGAACTCCTGGTTGAAGACGTGGTCATTCGCCATCGTCACCAGCGGCTGCACGGAGAGGCCCGGCGTCTTCATGTCGAGCAGGAGCATGGAGATGCCGCGGTGCTTGGGCGCGTCCGGATCGGTGCGGGCCAGCATGAACATCCAGTCCGCGCGGTGGGCGCCGCTGGTCCAGATCTTCTGGCCGTTGAGCACATAGTCGTCGCCGTCGCGCACGGCCCGCGTCTGCAAGGACGCGAGGTCCGAGCCGCTGCCCGGCTCCGAATAGCCCTGGCACCACTGGATCTCGCCGCTGGTGATGCGCGGCAGATGCTCCTGCTTCTGCTCGTCCGTGCCGTAGAGAATCAGCGTGGGGCCGATCATCTGCACGCCCATGCCGCCCGCCTGCGGCGCCCGCGCCTCCGCCATCTCTTCATTGAAGATGAACTGCTCGGTCACGCCCATGCCGGCGCCGCCGTACTCCTGCGGCCAGTGCGGCGCGATCCAGCCCTTCTGCCCCAGCGCACCGCGCCACTGCTTGCGGAAGTCCTCTTCCTGCCGGCTGAGGTCGTAGCGCTCCATCTCGGGGTTGGCAAAGGCCGCTGGCAGGTTCTGCTTGATGAAGCCGCGCACCTCGCTGCGGAAGGCGGCCTCTTCGGCGGTGTCCTGGAACTGCATCTCCGCGCTCCTCCGTTGCCGGCCAGGGTTGCCCATCGGGGCGATGCGGTCCGGCTCGTACGTGCGGCAGGCCGGTCGAACGCCGTTCGGCCGGAGTGTCGTGACGATCATGGCGCGGCGCGGCGAATTTCGCAAGTACTAAATGCCGTGCGGCAGCTTCGGAGAGGTTAGGGCAGGCCGGCCGCGCTCAGCTTCGTGTCCTGCGCCTGCGCGATCGTGGCGAGCTGGCCGGGGTCGGGCTGCTGCATGCCGCCGTCCAACACCAGCGCGATCACGCGGCCGCGCACGAAGACGTCGGCCACGAAGTGGATAGTCGCATCGTTCTTCTGGCTCGGCAGGTCGAACGACACCTGCTGGTCGGCGTCGCCCAGACCGAGCGGCGTGAGCACCTGGAAGTTCTGCACGCTGACGCCGCCGCCGGCCAGCGCCTGCACGAAGGTCGGCCCGCCGAACAGCGAGACCACCACGCCGGCCGGCAGCGCCTGGTCCGTTTCGAGCAGCCCATCGATCACCGCGCCGCCACCAGCATCCGCCGTGACAAAGGTGCGTACGAACATCGCCGAAACGCCGGGTACGCCGGCAGACGCGGCGTTGTCCTGAAGCAGGCTGAAGCCCGGCACATCCGAGGCAGTGAGCGCCACGGCGGAGAGGTCGCCGGGCGCGGCGGTTTGTGCGTGCGCCGGACGGGCGGCCGAGAGTGCGGCCCCCAACAGCAGCGCAACGGCGAAGGCAGGCAGCAGGCGGCGGAACATCGGCAATCCCTCGGCAGAGCTTCAAAGCGGCGGTGGCGTCGCGCGGAGCGTCGCTTCGCTTCTTCTGGTTCTCCTGAATTGAGTGTCGGCGGCAGGCGCGAGTTCTGAAATAGGGGCGATCCCGGTCACGCACGGCCGGGCGCCTAACCCCGCTTTCGCTGAAGCGAAATCTCCCTTCCCCGCAGGGGAAGGGTGCGGTCCGAGGCCGACCGGTAGCCCTCAGACAACCCTTCCCCTGTGGGGAAGGGACAGACCTCGCCTGCGAGGTCAGGGATAGGTGCCGCCGCGCTTGACCGCGCTCCGTACGCCTCTCCATGATCGAGGCGCGCCGCACGCAGCGGCGCCGAACAGGACGGGCCTGCCGCCATGCCCCTGATTCTTTCGGACGAAGATCTCGCCGCCGCGCGCGCCGGCCGCTCCGCCACGATGCCGCTCGCCGGCCTGCGCGTGATCGACGCCGGACAGATTATCGCCGGTCCCTTCGGCCCCTCGCTGCTGGCCGACTTCGGCGCCGACGTGATCTCGATCGAAAACCCGGAGCTGTTCGGCCTTGAGCTGGCGCCGACGGTGGCGCTGGGCCGCGCCGTGCTGGGGCGCAACAAACGCTCGATCACACTCGACCTGCGCACGCCGCGCGGCCAGGACCTCGTGCGGCAGCTCGCCGCCGTCTCCGATGTGCTGGTCGAGAACTACTCGCCCGGCACGATGGAGCGCTGGGGCATCGGTCCCGACGATCTGGCCAAAGTCAATCCGCGGCTGGTCTACGTGCGCGTCTCCGGCTTCGGCCAGACGGGGCCGTACCGGCAGAAGGGCGGCTACGACCGCGTGGCGATGGCCTTCGGCGGCCTACTTGAAGTCACCGGCGAGCCCGACGGCGCTCCAGTGCATCCCGGCTACATGCTCGGCGACCACCTCGCCGGCACGTTCAACGCGCTCGGCGCCATGATCGCGCTTTACTGGCGCGACGCTGCCGGCGGCGGCGAGGGGCAGGTGGTGGATGTTTCGCTGTACGAGCCGCTGTTCCGCGTCTCGCACAACATCGCCGGTGAGTTCGCGCACGATGGCAAGGTGCGCCGCCGCGCCGGCAACACGCGCAACTGGACCGTGCCCGGCGACCAATTCCGCAGCAAGGACAACCGCTGGGCGCTGATCATTGCCCCGTCCGACCGGCTGTTCATCCGCCTCTGCCAGGCGATGGGCCGGCCGGAGTTGACCGTCGACCCGCGCTTCATGCCGGCGCACGTGCGCCAGCAGCACGCCGACGAGATCCACGCCGAGATCCGCCCCTGGGTGGCGCGGCACACGCTGACGGAAGTGATCGCGATTTTGGATGCGGAGCGCGTGCCCGTGGGGCCGATCTACGCGATCGACGAGATCTTCGACGACCCGCAGTTCGAGGCGCGGGAAGACATCGTCGAGATCCCGGACGCGCACGTCGGCCGCGCGGCGATGCCGAACGTGGTGCCGAAGCTCTCGCGCACGCCCGGCGGCGTGCACAGTCCGGCGCCGCGCACCGGCGAGCACAACGAAGCCGTCTACGGCGGTCTGCTCTCCCTCTCCGCGGCAGAGATCGCCGCCCTGCGCGCGGCGAACGTCATCTGATCCACGCACGGGGTTGGGTGGAGAGCGTTCCAAACGGAGCCGGAAACCGCCTCGAAGTCTGGCCACGCGCCGCGGCGAACCGGCATCCGGTATGGGCCGGTGCGCTACGCTACGGCGGAAACGCGGCAAGGGAGCGCAGTCGTGGATCTGTCGGATGTCTTCTCAGCGGTGGCGTACAAGGAACTGGTGCAGGTGGACCTACCCGGCGGCTCGCACCAGCACGAGTTGAACGGCAGCGCCGCGCTGCGAAGTCTATTCGGAACGCAGGACACCGTCGTCGGCCGGATTAGCTGGCGATACTTCACCGACGACCAAGGAACGTGCCGCGACGATGATCAGTTCAAGTGGTACGACGCCAGGGCGAGGGGTCGCGAGCGCACCAAGCGGTCAGCCGAATGGCGGTTCTACTACTACGGCGAATTCCTCAGGCGAGCCAGACCAGGAGATCTGCTCATCCTCGCGCGACCACGCGAGCAACAGGCGGACCTGGCGAGTGTCTACGGTCTCGTGTTCCCTGCCGAGTCAAGCGTGGCGCAGCAAGCCGCAGCGTTGTTCGGACTGGCGCAGGAATCCGATGAACTCACCGCCCTGTCAAGCGGTGATTTGGCGACGCGGCCACTTGAGCTCTTCCGGTCCGGCCTGCTCACGGAGCTTGACATCGACGTTGCGGTGCCCACCAACCCGGCGGACCAGGAGCTTGTCCTCGATCGGTTTGGCCGAGCATTCCCTTCGACGACAGCGATGTCGGAATTGGCCAGAGAAGCCTCTGATGTAAGCGGTCTGGACGCCGACGAGACGCTTGTGCAGTGGCTTCACAGGGAAGAGCAGCTATTCCGATCGCTGGAGGAGGCGATCGAGAGCCCTCGAATCGCTCGACGCTTCACCTCGATTGACGAGTTCATAGAATATTCCAAGGCGGTCGCCAATCGGCGCAAGGTTCGCATGGGCCGCGCTTTCGAGAACCACCTTGGTGAACTCTTTCGGTCCCGAGGGTTGCGGTTCACGCACAACGCCGTCACTGAAGGTTCAAGCAGACCAGATTTTCTTTTCCCCGGCCGACAGGAGTATCACGATCCCTCGTTTTCTGAGAACGATCTGCTAATGCTGGGCGCAAAATCCACCTGTAAGGATCGGTGGCGGCAGGTTCTGGTGGAGGCGGACCGAATCAGGGTGAAGCACTTATGCACGCTTCAGACCGGCATCTCGCCTGCGCAGACCGACGAAATGGCGCGCCAGCGCGTGCATCTCGTTGTGCCCCGCCGCTACCACGACACGTTCACGGCCGTGCAACAACGCCGGCTGCTCACCTTGGAAGCGTTCATTGCCGAGGTGAGGGCACACCAAGCGCAGTAGTGCTGCCGTACACGCAGTCTTCGCGCAGGGGGCACTCGCCACACTTCGGGGCGCGGGGGGTGCAGACGGTCATGGTGAAGTCAAGCACGGCGTAGTTGTAGGCGCGGAAGTTGCGGCGTGGCGTCAGGGCTTCGGCAAGCTCTTGCAGCCAGCGCTTGCGGCGCGTCTCGCCGTCATAGGGGCAGCCGGTCATGCGGGCCAGCCAACGGGCCACGTTATTGTCGATCAGCACCGCCCGCCGGCCGCGATGCAGCGAGAGCCATGCTGCCGAAGCGTACGGTCCGATGCCCGGCAACTCGCGCAATTCCTCCGGGCCTTCCGGTGGGACGCCGCCGCGCTCGGCAATCGCCGCGGCTGCGCGGTAGAGCAGCGGCCCGCGCCAGTGCAGGCCGAGGCCGGAGATCACCGCGTTCGCCGCCTCGGGGCCGGCCTCGGCAAGGTCGCGGGCGGTGGCGTAGCGTTCGCGCACCTCGCGGAAGACCGGCTCGACCTGTGCCGCCTTCGTGCGTGTCAGCAGCAACTCGGCCACCAGCGTCAGCCACGGGTCGCGTTCGGAGCGCCAGGCGTACTCGCGGAAGTGCTCGCGGCCCCAGCTCAGGAGACGCTGGCGAACCCTGCGGATTTGTCGCGCAGCATCAGCTTCAGTTGCCTGCCCGGCGGCTGTGCGTATGCCGTCGGTTCCTCTATGCACCGCGCGATCTCCTGGGCCATGGCCTGCACGATCGGTACGGCGACCGAGTTACCGAACTGCTTGTAGGCACGCGTGTCGCTGACGGGTATCTGAAACCAGGCGGGGAAGCCCATCAGGCGAGCGCATTCACGCGGCGTCAGCCGGCGCGGCGGCAGAGCGTCCGCCTGCTCGATCAGAATCTCCGAGCCATCCTTATAGTAGCGAGCCGAGAGCGTTCTCGTGACGGTTTCGGGCTTCTCCTGGCCATCAATCCGCATGAGCCCGAAGCCGAAACCGTTGCCTTTCGCACGGTGCTTCTCAGCATAGTCCTGCAGATATCGCCAGAGGTGCGGCGTCAGCGTGTATCGCGGCGAAACTTCGCAATCGAGAATCTCGGCGAGCGCCGGCCGCTCAACCTCCAGTGTGGGGAAGGCAAACCGCGCGGCGTCGGCTCTGTCGCGGAAGCCAACGATATAGATGCGCTCGCGGTGTTGGGGCACGCGGGCGGCGGCATCGACGATTTGCGGCGTCACCAGATAGCCAAGCTCGTCTTGCAGCACCGCCATGATCGTCTTGAACGTGCGGCCGCGATCGTGCGTCGTGAGGTTGCGCACGTTTTCCAGCAAGAAGGCGCGCGGCCGCTTCACGTCGATCATCCGCGCCGCCGCGAAGAACAACGTGCCCTGTGTCTCGTGCAAAAAGCCGTGGGCACGGCCGAGCGCGTTGTGCTTGCTCACACCGGCGATCGAGAACGGCTGACAGGGGAAGCCGCCCAGCAGCACGTCATGGTCCGGCACCGATGCCGGATCCACCTGCGTGATGTCTCCGTCAAACGGATGTTCCGCCGTCTCGAAGTTAGCCGCGTACGTCTTGCGGGCATACTCATCCCACTCCGATGTATAAACGCAGCGCCCGCCGGCCTCCTCGAAGCCAATCCGCATGCCGCCGATGCCGGCGAACAGGTCGATGAAGGTGAAACGCTGCGAGGGCAAGGGCGGGCGCCGCGGCCGCAGCAACCACGACTCGAGCCTGATCCGCATACGCACCTGCTCCGTTTGATCGTGCGCCACGCACAGTTTAGCACTGCCAGCGATCGGCTGCGTATGCCTTATGCAGGCTCACTCGGTTGAGGCGAGTGCGCAGCCTCCGGCACGATGCCTCGTTCACGCGGCGCCGGGGCGTTGCACCGTTGCCACTGCCCGGCGGCCTGTTTATGATGCGCTAACACCTTGCGGATACTCTGCCGCGGGGCGGCGTCCGCGGCTCGATGTGAGCCGGGTAAGCGGAACGCGGCCCGCGCGGTCGGGGAGGCGGCGTGTCCAACATCGCCACGGTGGCGGCGCCCGAGCGGCCGGCAGTGAGCGCTGCCCTGCGCCGGCGCATCTCCTACGCCGCGCAGGCCGTGACCGGCTACGTCTTCCTCGCGCCGTCGCTGCTCGTCTTCGCCGTCTTTATCTTCTATCCGCTGATCAAGTCGATCTATCTGGGCTTCTACGTCAGCAACCCCTTCGGCAACGGCCAGGTCTACGTCGGCGCGGACCAGTACCGCCGCGTGCTCAGCTCCGACCAGTTCCACACCGCGCTCGTGACCACGGCGCTGTTCGCGTTGTATACCGTCGTGGGCGGCGTTGTGCTGGGGCTGCTGTTGGCGCTGCTCGCCAACGCGCGGCTGAAGGGCATCTTCATCTTCCGCACGATCTTCTCCTCCACAATCGCCACCTCCGTCGCCGTCGCCTCGCTGATGTGGATTCTGCTGTTCAACCCCAGCATCGGCGTGCTCAACTGGGCGCTGTCGTTGCTGCACGTTGCCCGCATCAACTGGCTGACCTCGCCGCACTGGGCGCTGTTCTCCGTCTCGATCGCCACGATCTGGCTGCAGCTCGGCTTCAACACGATCGTGCTGCTCGCCGGCCTGCAGGGCATCCCCGACGAGCTGTACGAGAGCGCCCGCGTGGACGGCGCCCGGCCGCTGCGCCAGTTCTTCACGATCACGCTGCCGATGCTCTCGCCCACGCTGTTCTTCGTGATCGTGATCGCCAGCATCCGCGCCTTCGAGTCGTTCGGGCAGATCGATCTGCTCACGCAGGGCGGGCCGAACAACGCGACCTTCACGCTGGTCTACGCGATCTACCGCAACGCCTTCTTCAACTTCGGCGCCACCGGCGTCGCCTCGGCGCAGGCCGTGGTGCTGTTCGTCATCATCCTGCTGTTCACGGCGATCCAGTTCGGCGTGGCCGAGCGCAAGGTGTTTTACGGATGACCGCCGCCGTTCCCGCGCTCCAGACACAGACGGGCACACCAGCGCGCCGTCGCGTGCGGCCGGGCACGATCGTGCGCTACGCGGCGCTGACGCTGGCGGCGCTGGTGATCATCCTGCCGGTCTACCTGGCGATGATTACCAGCATCCTGCCGGCCAACGAAGTCGCGACCGTGCCGCCGCACTTCGTCACGCTGCACCCGACCTTCGAGAACTTCCGCCATGTCTTCCGCGTGGTGCCGATGTGGCGCTTTCTGCTGAACAGCACGGTGGTGGCGAGCTGCATCACGCTGGCGCAGCTAGTCACGGCGGCGCTGGCGGCCTACGCTTTCGTCTTCCTGCGCTTCCCCCTCCGCCGCGTGCTGTTCTTCCTCTTTCTCTCCACGCTGATGGTGCCGGCCGAAGCGACGATCGTGCCGAACTTCCAGACGATCCTGCACCTGCACTGGATCAATACGTATCAGGGGCTGGCCGTGCCGTTCGCCGCGACGGCCTTCGGCACGTTCTTGCTGCGCCAGTTCTTTCTGAGCCTGCCCAAGGAGATTTTGGACGCGGCACGTGTCGATGGCTGCGGCCACCTGCGCACGCTCTGGAGTATCGTGCTGCCGCTCTCGCGCCCGGCCTTCGCCACGCTTGCGGCTTACGCGTTCCTGGCCGCCTGGAACCAGTATCTGTGGCCGCTTCTGGCTACGAATAAGCCGAACATGCAAACGGTGCAGATCGGGCTGCGGGCGCTGGTCGGCAACGAGGCGTCGGACCCCGGCCTGGCGATGGCGGGCACGGTGATGGCGCTGATCCCGACGATGGCGCTGCTGATCCTGGCGCAGCGCCACATCGTGCGCGGTCTGACCGGCGGCGCGGTGAAAGGGTGAGCCGGCGGGGCACCTAACCCTGCTTTGGCTTCAGCCAAAGCTGTCCCTTCCCGAGACGGGAAAGGGACTTCTGGAGCGTTCCAGACACCATACGACGGCGGCGGGGTTTGGGTGTCTCTGGTGATTTGATGAACGAGGACGTCATCGGGAAGACGGCGATAGCGCTGAGGTGTGCAGTGCCAGGGTACGGAAAGATCGTCGCTCCGGGGTCGGGGCGCGACAAGGTCGAGGTGGTGCGGCGTCTGCAGCGCGAGCTGACGCCTGCGGAGGTGCGGCTGTGGGCAGCGTTGAGAGGCAACCAGATCAGCGGATTGCATTTCCGTCGGCAGCAGCTCATCGCGGGGTTTGTTGTGGATTTCTACTGCCACGCGGCCGGACTCGCAGTTGAAGTAGACGGCCGGGCGGAATACGACGCCGAGCGCGACCGGATACTCGGCGGCGAAGGCGTGCGGGTGCTGCGCGTGTCGAATGCGGACGTGCTGGAGCGACAGGCTGAGACGGTGGGGAGGATCGCAGAAGCCTGCGGCGTGGCGGGGCACCTAACCCTGGTTTCGCAAGCGAAACCTGTCCCTTCCCGAGCCGGGAAGGGACTTCTGGAGCGCTCCAGGCGGCGCCGGACGGTGCCGGGGCGTTTCCAAGCCCCTACCTCAGGCGATGAGGACGGAGCGCCCTCCCAAACGGCCCGATCGTCCTCGAATCCGTCCCTTCCAGTTTCGGGAAGGGACAGACCTCGCCTGCGAGGTCAGGGTTAGGCGCCCCGGATGCACCACGCAGTTTGCGGGACTCGATAGAATAGGGAGGCGAATTCGATGAAACACCGTTTCGGTGTCTTCACGCTGGCGGCGGCGCTGCTGGCTGTAGCCTGTTCGAGCAACAACAACAAGAACAGCAACAATGCCGCCGCGACCAAGCCGCCGTCCGCCGCCAGCAGCACGCAGGCCGCGGCGCCGCGTCCGGCCGGCGCCAGCCCCACGGCCGCGAACGCCTCGCCCACCGGCACGCCGCGACCCACCGTCGCCGCGGCGCCCGGCGCGGTCAAGATCAGCTTCTGGCACGCCTTCTCCGGCACCAACGGCGACGCGCTCAACGCACTGGTGGACAAGTACAACAGCTCGCAGCAGAAGGTCCACGTCGATGCTGTCTTCCAGGGCAGCTACGACGACGACATCAACAAGCTGCGCCAGGCGCTGCAAACCAAAACGACGCCCGATCTGGTGCAGATCTACGACATCGGCACGCGCTTCATGGTCGACAGCAAAGCCGTCACGCCGATGCAGACGTTCGTCGACAAGGACAAGTTCGACCTCTCGACCTTCGAGCCGAACGTGCTCGGCTACTACAAGGTCGGCACCACGCTCTACTCGATGCCCTGGGCGACGTCGAACCCGATCCTCTACTACAACAAGGACATGTTCAAAGCGGCGGGGCTGGACCCCGACAAGCCGCCGAAGACCTTCGAAGAGGTCGCCGACGCGGCGAAGAAGCTGACCAAGGGCGACGTCAAGGGCATCGCCCTGCCGATCGACGACTGGTATATGGAACAGAGCCTCGCCACGCAGGGCGCCTACTTCGCCGACCCGACGAACGGCCGCGGGGACAAGCCGGCCGACAAGGCGGCCTTCAACGGGCCGGAGGGCGTCGCCTTTTTGACCTGGTGGGCGAACATGGTCAAGGACGGCACGGCGGCGAATCTGGGGCGCAACTCCAGTGACACCAAGGCCGCCTTCTTCGCCGGCAAGATCGCGATGGTCGTCGACTCGACCGCGGCGCTGCGCCAGGTGATCGATTCGACCCAGGGCAAGTTCCAGGTGGGCACGACGTTCTATCCGCGCCCGGCCAACAACCCGAAGGCCGCGGGCACGATCATCGGCGGCAACTCGCTCTGGATCATGAAGGACCACCCGCAGGCCGAGCAGGACGCGGCCTGGGACTTCATCAAGTGGCTGATGCAGCCGGAGCAGATGGCCTTTTTCCACGTGAGCACGGGCTACTATCCGCCGAACAAAGCAGCCTACGACGTGCAGGCGGATAAAGATTGGCTGGCGAAGTACCCGCAGTTCCAGACGGCGATCGATCAACTGCACGCCAGCCCGCTGAACCAGGCGACGCAGGGCGGGCTGGTCGGCGTCTTCGTGCAGGCGCGGCAGGACAATCAGTCGGCGATCGAGTCGGTCTTCGCCGGCCAGGCTACGCCGCAGCAGGCACTGGACAAGGCCGCCGGCACGGTGACGGGCGAGATCCAGCAGTACAATCAGGCCGTCGGCCACTGACGACACGGCAGTCGGCAGCCGCGGCAGTCGGGCTGCAGCGGGGTCGGTCAACAAGGCCGGCCCCGCAGCGGCTCAGTCCAGCGCCGGCCGGCGGCCGTGCCACGGCGCCGCCTGCTCGAATGCGGCGGCGGCGCGGAGCACGCCCGCGTCGTCGTGGCGGCGGCCGACGATCTGCAGGCCGATCGGCAGGCCGTCGTCGGTGTAGCCGCAGGGCACCGTGATCGCCGGCTGGCCCGTGAGGTTGAACGGATAGGTCAGCAGCCAGCCGAGGAAGGGGTTGATCGGCCGGCCAGCGATCGTGCTCGGGCCGGGCGCGCTGCCGGGGTGCGGGAAGGCCGGGGTCAGCAGCGTCGGCGTGATCAGAAGATCGAAGCGCTCGAAGAACGCCATCGCCCGCTGGTACAGCTCGCCGCGCCGAATCACGAGTGCCTCGTAGTAGTCGTACGGACCGAGGTCTTCGGCCGCGTCCCGGAAGGCGAGCAGCGACGGATCGACCTCGTCGCGGCCCACCCGGGTCAGGATCTGCGTCTTTGCGGTATAGCCCATCTGCACACGCCAGATCGTCATGCAGATCGCTTCGGCGCCCGCGAGATCGGGCGCGGCCTCTTCCACCTGGGCGCCGAGGGCGTCCGCGAACAGCCGCGCCGCCTGTTCGAAGGGCTCACGCACGCGCGGATCGAGCGGGCCGAGGCCGAGGTCACGGCTGAAGGCGACGCGCAGGCCCCGCACGGAGGCATCACGCAGTTGCTCGACGTAATCGACACCGGCCTCGTCGATCGAGTATGCGTCGTGGTTGCTCGGGCCGGCGATCGTGTTCAGCATCAGCGCCGCGTCGGCCACGCTGCGGGCGATCGGGCCGTTGTGCGTGAGCGGCGAGAACCCGCCTGACATGGGATAGACTGGCACGCGGCCATAGGAAGGCTTGAATCCAACCACACCGCAAAGGCTGGCCGGAATGCGGATCGAGCCGGCGCCGTCGCTGCCGTCCGCGATCGGGCAGAGGCCCGCCGCCACGGCTGCCGCCGCGCCGCCGCTGGAGCCGCCGCAGGTGTGCGTCAGCTTCCACGGGTTGTTGGTGGCGCCCGACAGCGGGCTCTCGGTCACGCCCTTGTTGCCCAACTCAGGCGTGGTCGTCTTGCCGAGGAAGATGCCGCCGGCGCCGAGCAAGCGTTCCGCGACCACGGCGTTCTGCTCCGGCACGAACTCCGCGAAGGCGCGCGAGCCGCGCATCGTCTTCACTCCGGCAGTATATGTCAGGTCCTTCAGCGTGAATGGCACGCCGTGGAGCGGGCCCAGCGCGTCGCCGCGCAGCACGGCGGCCTCGGCCTTTCTGGCTGCCGCCCGCGCCTCATCGGCGCGCACGATCGTGAAGGCGTTCAGCTTCGGCTCGATGCGCTGGATCCGTTCCAGCAGCGCATCCACGATCTCGACGGGCGAGAGCTGGCGCGAGCGGATCGCCGCGGCCAGTTCAGCGGCGCCCAGATAGCAGAGCTCCGTGCGAGAGTCCTGCTGCCCTGCGGTCATAGCGTCCTCCTTGAGCGAGGCCGTGCGGCGGCCGCGCTCAATTCTACGCAGGTTCGCAGCGGCGCACGATCGGGCCTGGGACTCTCGGCGCTGACTCGGCCCGTAACGCGGGCCGGCGCTGCGGGCGTGGAGGACCGCAGGTGCGCGGGCGCTGTGAAGCTGTCATGTTCGACGGCTTCCTCGCGCGACCGTGACCACCGTCGCCGCAGACCGCCGTCCGGCCGAAGTCAGGATGACTCCTGCGGTCCTCTCCCCGAGCGCCGCTTATTGGCAGGCCACCGCCCGCGGATGGCTGCGGTGGACCTTGATTCGCGCTGCCAGTCAGTCGTCGTCGGCCATCGGTCACATTCCGGCGCTGCGATCCGTCAGATCAGTGTCGGACGGAATCCAGCCGAGGCGACAGGGAGAGGAGAACGGCTGGATGTTCAGCATCCCGGTTCCGAATACACCCTTGAAGACCCCCTGAGGAGCGTACTCATGCAAGCACGGATGAAAAACCCGGCGATGGTCCTTCCCGGCGCCATGCAGGCCATTCAGGATCTGCTTGCGGCCACGCAGACGGGTGGCGTACCGGCGACGACGCTCGGCCTTGTCCACCTGCGCGCCAGCCAGATCAACGGCTGCACCCTCTGCGTCGACGGGGGCACTTGCGAGCTCCAGAATGCGGGCGAGTCGGACGCGCGCCTCGTCGCCGTGGCGGCCTGGCGGGAGGCGTCCTGCTTCAACGATGCCGAACGCGCCGCGCTGGCGCTCAGCGAGGCCGTCACACGGCTCAGCGATCGGACGGACCCGGTACCGGACGAGATCTGGGCCGAGGCCGCCCGGCACTACGACGAGCCGGGGCTCGCGGCCTTGATCCTCTGGATCGCCACAACCAACGTCTTCAACCGCCTCAACGTCACCACCAGGCAAGTGGCTGCGGAGTGGGCCAACTGATGCGCGCCTGCCTCAGCCTTCCTCCAGGGCACTGACATCCAGTAGCCCTGTTCATTCCGTCGCCACGGTGGCTCCAGCGTAGGCGGCAAACGCAACGGAGGCGGCGCATTGCGCCGCCTCCGTCAAGCCGTGGTTAGCAGAGTGCCCCGAATCAGTCGAGCCGCTCGATGATCGTGCCGGTGCCGAGGCCGCCGCCGCAGCACATTGTCTGCAGGCCGTAGCGTGTACCGCTGCGCTCCAGCTCATACAGCAGCGAGGTCATCAGCCGGGCGCCGGTGCAGCCGAGCGGGTGGCCCAGCGCGATGGCGCCGCCGTTGACGTTGACCTTCTCCATGTCCGGGTGCAGCTCTTTCTCCCAGGCAAGCACGACCGGCGCGAACGCCTCGTTGATCTCGACGCGGTCGATCTGGTCGAGCTTGAGGCCGGCGCGACGCAGCACGTCTTCTGTCGCGCCGATCGGGCCGGTGAGCATCAGCTCGGGGTCGGAGCCGACGACCGTCTGCGCGACGATGCGCGCCCGCGGCTTCACGCCCAGCTCCTTCGCCTTCGCGGCGGACATCAGCAGCACCGCCGCGGCGCCGTCCGTGATCTGGCTGGAGTTGCCGGCGTGCAGCGTGCCATCCTCCGCGAACGACGGCTTCAGGGTGGCCAGCGTCTCCGGCGTGGTGCCGGGGCGGATGCCTTCGTCGTCCGCGAACTCCGCCGGGCTGCCCTCGCGGTTGATCGGCACAGGCACGATCTCGGCGGCGAACTTGCCCTCGGCGCGGGCGATGGCGGCGCGCTGCTGGCTGCGGGCGCCGAAGCGGTCGCAATCCTCGCGGCTGATGTGCCATTGCTTCGCGATCTTCTCCGCCGAGATGCCCTGGCTGGTCAGCTCGTACTGCTCAAGAATCTCCGGCGTGAACGGCTGCTGGCCGGGCATGCTGACGATGGAGCTGCCCATCGGCACGCGGCTCATGCTCTCGACGCCGCCGGCGATGGCGACGTCGCAGACGCCGCTCGTGATCAGATTCGCGGCGAAGTGCAGCGCCTGCTGGCTGGAGCCGCACTGCAGGTCGACCGACGTGGCGGGGATCGTGTAGGGGAAGCCGGCGGCCAGCATCGCGTTGCGGCCGACGTTCACGCCCTGCTCGCCCACCTGCGAGACGCAGCCAAAAACGATGTACTCGACCTGCTCCTTCTTGATGCCGCCACGCTCCACGACTTCACTCAGCACGATCGAGCCGAGCGTTACCGGATGCACGCCGCTGAGGCTGCCGTTGCGTTTGCCCATTCCCGTGCGAACCGCGCCCACGATGACAACGTCTGACATGGTGTTTTGATCCTCCCCGCCTTTGCGGCCGGGTGCAAAATTTGTGGTGACTACTCGATTGTGCAGCAGCGATGCGGCGCCGGACAAGCGGGTCATGCGTGCTTGCCCGGGTCCGGCTCGCCCTCGGGCTGGATGGTCGGATCGCCGCTCGGCGGCTGCAAGGCGAGCAAGCCGGCCGTGATCAGCACGGCGAGGCATGTGCCGATGATGGCGTAGATCACGTTGCTGCTGGTCATGTATCTATCCGGCGCTGATCGATTGGCCGCGGGCTTCGCTCAACTGTAAGCCGATCGCTCGCGTTCCGGTCAAGCCGTGAGCTGTCGTACGAGCGGAGGCCGCGCCCTGTGCTACCGTGATCGCAGTCGCCGCTGCTCCCGCCGCCGCCGGCGACGATTTCGCCTCGCTGTCCTGCGTCGGGCGGAGGTGCAAATGGCGCGCATCGTGGCTCTCGGCACCGCTGTGCCGCCACATCGCCTCGACGCGGATGCATTTCAGGCTGCCGCGACGGGCGCCTTCGCCGCGAGCGGCGCCGACCCGCGGCTGGTGGCGCGGATGGCCGCACACTGCGGTGTACGCGAGCGCTACATCGCGGCGCCGGTAGAGCACGTGCTCGCCTCTCGGCCACTGGGCGAGCGCAACCGCGAGTACGCCGCCGCTGCTGAGGAGCTGGGCGAACGCGCCGCCCGCGCGGCGCTCGCAGGCTCTGAAGTCGCGCCGGCAGAGATCGATCTGATCGTCAGCGTCTCGTGTACGGGCTATCTGCTGCCGTCGCTCGACGCGCGGCTCGTTGCGCGGCTCGGCCTGCGACCGGATGTATGCCGCCTGCCGATCACCGAACTGGGCTGCCTTGCCGGTGCGGCGGCGTTGGCGCGAGCCGACGATCTGCTGCACCGAAGCGGCCGGGAGACGGCGCTTGTCGTGGCGGCCGAGTTCCCCTCGCTCACGTTTCAGCCCGCCGACGCCTCGATGGATAACCTCGTCTCGACGCTCGTCTTCGCGGATGGCGCTGCCGCGGCAGTGCTGTGCGCCGGGCGAGGGCCGGGGTTCGAAATCGTCGATACGCTGAGCCGCATTGTGCCCGGCACGCTCGCCGAGATGGGCTTCGAGCTGCGCGAGGGCGGCTTCTACGTCGTGCTGAGCAAGGACGTCGCGACACTGCTGGCCGCGCCCTTCGCGGACGCAGCGGCGCAGTTGCTCGGCTCCCACGGCCTGGCGCCGCGCGACCTGGGCTTTGCCTGCATCCACCCCGGCGGGCCGAAGATCCTGCGGGCGGTGGATGCCGCGCTCGGCGTCGAGGGTCTGACCGCGCCGTCGTGGCATGTGCTGGAGCGCTTCGGCAACCAATCCTCGGCCTCGGTGCTCTTTATCCTGGACTACATCCGGCGCTGCGTTGCGCCGCCGGATGGCGCCTTCGGGCTGCTGGTCGGCTTCGGCCCCGGCCTCTCGCTCGAGCTGGCGCTGTTGCGGTTTCACGCCTGATGCGGCGGCGCCGGACTCGACTCTATCCCTGTCTGGCGCTGTTCTGCGCGGCACAGCGCGTCGCCGAGCTGCTCATCTCACGCCGAAACCTGCGTCGCTCAGGTACGGCTCTGGGCACGGCAGGCCGGCGAACCTTCCCGATCATGGTGGTGCTGCACGTCGCCTTGATCGTCGCGCCGCTCGCAGAGCGCCGGCTGCGCCCCTCGCGCGGACGGTCTGGGATCGTCCTGCCGGCGTTGGCGTTGCTCGCGGCGGCAACGGCGCTGCGCCTGTGGGCGATCCGCTCGCTCGGCGCCGGCTGGAACGCGCGCGCCACAGTGCCGGCCGGTCTCGCGGTGGTCGATTCGGGGCCGTACCACCTGATCCGGCATCCGAACTATGTCGCCGTCGCGGCCGAAATGGCCGCACTGCCGCTGGCAGGCTCAGCGCCGCTTTCGGCGGCGCTGCTGAGCGTGGCCAATGCGCTGGTGCTGGCGCAGCGGATTCGCGCCGAAGAGCGGCTGCTGGCGCGGGTGCCGGGCTACGTCGAGCGCATGGGCGACAAGCCGCGCTTTGTGCCGCGCACATTCGCCCGCCGCGAAGCGGGTCAGGAGCGTCGCACCGGCGCCGCTGTCTCGGCGTAGTCGTTGCCGCTGAGCGGCTGGCCCTCGGCGAAACGGGCGAAGCGGAACGGCGTGATGTCGCAGGTGCGGGCCGCGCCTTCGGCAACAAGTTCGGCCATGCAAGCGCCCACCGCGGGCGACTTCTTGAAGCCCGTGCCGCTGAAGCCGGCGGCGATGTAGAGGCCGTCCACGCCAGGCGCCCGGTCCAGAATCGCCTTGCCGTCGGGGCTCATGTCGTAGACGCCGGCGTGGCCCGTCTCGTAGGTCGCCTCCCGCATCTCCGGCAGCCGCCGCGCGACGCGGGCCAGCGATTCGTCGATGAAGCCGGAGGCGTTGCGCTCGTCGTAGTTGTCGAGGTCGGCCACGATCTCGTAGTCGCGCCGTCCCGTGCCCACGGCGCTGAGCATGCCGGCGTGCGGCCGGAAGTAGCAGCCGGCGGCGTTGTCCATGAAAACCATGTGCTCGTCGCTGAATGATGCGGGCCGGCGCACAAACGCCAGCTCGGCCCGGCGCGGTGTAATCGGCAGCGCCACGCCCGCGCCCCTGAGCAGACCGACCGACCATGGCCCTGCCACCATCACGACGGCATCGGCGTCCACCGCGCCCGTCGAGGTTTCCACGCCGATCACGCGCTCGCCGGCCATACGAATGCCGGTGACGGCCACGCCCTCACGCAACGCTACGCCGAGGTCGACGGCGCGGCGCATGAAGGCCTCGGCCGTCTTGCGGCCATCGGCGAAACCGGACTCGGGCTCGTAGGCGCCGAGCCCCACGCCTTCGATGGAGACGTGCGGCTGCAATTCCCGAATCTCGCCCGGCGAGACGAGGCGCGTATGCACGCCGACGCCTCGCAGCATCGCCACGTTCTGGCGCAGCCGCTCGACGTTTTCCGGCGACACGACCATCAGGTAGCCGGTCTGGCGAAAGCCGCAGTCGCCGCCGACCAGGTCGGCCCAGTGCTGAAAGTACGGGAGGCTGGCGAGTGCCAGCCGCGCCTGGTGCGGGTCAGTGTAATGCATGCGCACGAGCGCGCCGGACTTGCGCGTGTTGCCGGACGCTACCCAGCGCCGCTCCAACACCATCACCCGGCCAACCCCCAGCCGTGCCAGATGAAAGGCGACGCTGGCGCCGACGACCCCCGCCCCGACCACGATCACGTCCGCCCTCTCAGCCATTGCCGGACTCCTTGCCACGCCGCGAACTGCCGTACCTGCGTGCCGCAATCATCGTATGCGCTGCGCCCTTCGCCTGCGACAGCGTGAGCATCAGCCGCGCGAAAGGCCGGACCAGCCCGGCGCCTGTGCTACGATCCGCGCACTGCGGGGGTGCGGGGACGATGACGATCATTCACGATCGGCAGGCGGCTGAGCCGGCGACGGCTTCCAGCTACGGCGCCATGCCTGACACGGACGGCGCCAACTTCTATGAGGAAGATTTCAACCTCGGCCGTGCCTTGCGTCGCTGTCTCTCCCCGGAAGAGTTCGCGCATGCCGAGCGTATCCTCAGCGAAGCCGGCGCCGTCGCCGGCGGCGAACTGAACCGTCTGGCAATGATCGCCGACAAGAACCCGCCGCAGCTCGTGCAGTTTGACCGGCGCGGGCAGCGGCTGGACCGCATCGAAAAGCATCCGGCCTACCGTGAGATGGAGCGCATCGCCTTTGAGCGCTTCGCGCTGGCCGCGGTCTCGCACCGCGACGGCGTGCTCGGCTGGCCGGGCCGCATGCCGCCCCTGATGAAGTACGCGCTCTCGTACGTGCTGATCCAGGCCGAGTTCGGGCTTTTCTGTCCAATTAATATGCCAATCGGACTCCATCACCCTGCGCCTTTCGCTTGACACGGCCCCCGCCGCGGCCGATTGAGAGGACGCCATCATGCCTGTTCCTGGCGCGCCGCACCCGCTCACCTGGGTGAAAGGCCGCGGCTTCTGTCCTCAGTGCAGCTATCGCCGCAGCACTGAGGTGGCCATGCTCCGCACGGCGCATGGAGTCCTTCGCGTGCTGCTACGGGCCGGCTATCGCCGGGTGGACGGCAAGTGGATGGCGCCGTCGCGGCGCGACCCCGACCAACCGCGCCGCCGGCCATATCGCCTCCTGCGCGGTCAAATGCCCGCTGAGGAACTCGCCGATGCGCGTGGGCGGCTCTACGTCAGCCCGGACGAGTCTCGGCAGCACGCGCCGGGTCGCCAGCGCGCCGTGATCGAACTGCATGCGTATGGGATGACGCACGCCTGTGAGGCGAGTATTGCGGCACGCAGCCTGGACGTGCCCCGGCCTGCGTACGCACCGATCGATCCCCTCGTCCTGCACCGCACGGCGCTGAGCGAACCAATTCCCTGCTTCAACTGCGGAACGTTTGTCTGTATCGGGGCGGGCGTCTTCGCGCCTTGACGGAGCGGTCCCACGATGCCATAGTGGATGGGTCAACGGAAAAACGGCGAGCCCGCCGATAAGCGGCCGAACAGGCTCGTACCACCGCCACCGCCGGCGGCCACGTGCGCAGCACCGATGAGGTGCGCACGTGGCCGCTGTTGTTTCTCCTCCGCCCCCCATGCTCCTGGCCTGGGAGGTCGCGCAGCGCGCGGGTATTAGTCCCCACCGCGTGCGGAAGGACCTGCTGGCCGGGCGCCTGCCGGCGCTGCGGATGGCCGGCCTCAATGGCACATTCCTGATCACCGAGGCCGCTGCCCGCGCCTACGTCGCCGAACTCGTGGCCGCGGCATGCGCGAACGGCGGTGCGCAATGAACACGACGCCGCCCGCCGCCCGCCGTGCCGCGCAGCAGCGCGCCTGGCGCCTGGTCTGGGATCGCCTGCTCGCGCCGCCACCCGCGCCGCCCGACGCACAGAAAAAAACTGGCGACGCCCCGCCTGCGTCGCCAGTTCGTGAGGGGGTGCGCTGATGAGAACGGCCCCAAACCCTCACCGCGACCATACCACACGTCCTGATGCGGCGTCGCACGGCATGCCGGATGCTGCCGCACCGTGCGGCAACGTGCCGTCATCGAGCGACGCGGAGCGGTTATTTCACCATGTGTTCCGCGGCGTGCCGGGCGGCGGCGCGATCGCGCTGTTCAGCGGCCGCTGGGACCACGCCAGCGGCCGGCTGACGGACATCCACGACACGCAGCGCGCCACGTACCCGCAGGCCGCCGGGTTCGCCGCGGACTGGCTCGCAGCAGAAGCCGCGGCGGGACGCGAGGCGTATGCGTGCGCGCACCTGCTGACCGACCGGCGCCGCATCGCCGCCAACGCGGCGCCGATTCAGGCGATCTGGACCGACAGCGACGGCGCCCAGCCGCCCGAGCGGCTGCCGGCGCCCACGGCCGTGGTCGAATCGAGCCCCGGCCGCCACTACCATTTTTGGCGGCTCAGCCACGCCATCGCCCCGGCTCAGGCCGCCGCGCTGAACCGCCGCATCGCCTACGCGATGGGCGCGGATACGGGCGGCTGGGATCTCAGCCAGGTGTTGCGCTGGCCGGGCACGCTGCACGGCAAGACGGCGACGCGCTATCCGGTGCTGCTCGTGACGCTGGACGATGACCGCACGGTTGACCCGGACGAACTCGACCGGCTGTTGCCGCCCGCGCCCGGCCGCACGGCGCCGCCGACCAGTGCGCCGCTCACCGACGCCGACGAGCCGCCAGTGGTGCTCGACGCCAGCGACCTCGAAACGTGGCGCGGCCAGCGGCCGGCGCTGCACCCGGACGGCGCGATCGACCGTTCGGAAACGCTATACAAAATCGCCGCCGTGCTCCATGCCGCCGGCGCCACGCGCCGCACGATCGCCGCCGCGCTGGCCGAGCGTGATGCGGCGTTCGGCTGGCAGAAATACGCCGGCCGGCCAGCGGAGTACGATCGCATCGCCGGTAAGCTCGCGGACACGCCGCGGGCGGGGCGGGCGGCGGACCCGTTTCCGCCGGATGAACGCATCGCCGCACTGGAACGCGATCTCACCGAGGCGCGGGACCAGATCGCGCGGCTGCGCGAGCAGCGCGACGCGGCCGAGGCGCGGGCGCGCGCACATGGCCACATGATCGACGCCGTGCGCGCGTACGTCGCCGATCCGGACATCGGCAACGAATTGCGGTTGCTCATCGGGCTGGAACTGGCCCATTACGGCCGCGACCCCGCGCTGGAGAACATCGCCGGCAACCGCTGGCGGCTCACCCAGCGCCTGGCGCGGGCGCTGTGCGGCGTCCGCTCCGTCGCCACCGCCGGCCGGTACGCGCGCCGGCTCGCCGCGGCCGGCCTGCTGCCGCTCGGTGAGCCCGAGATCGCGCGGTTCACCAAACCGAGCGGTGAGCGGGTCGAGGCGGAGATTTTGACCTACCGGTACGAGCCGCCCGCTGCAAAACCTGATCGCCCGGCGGCCGTGGCTGAGGGGAATCGGCCGATTTTGCTCGACCGCGCCCGCCGGCTGGCGGCAAAACGCGATGCCCGCGGCGACCGGCGGCGATTTTCCGGCTGCCCCGAACACCCGCACGCGCGCGCGGTCATGCGCCGCCACTGCTCGGTGTGCGATCGGTGCATCGCCCCCCGTGCGCCGAACGTGTTCGCCACCACGCCCGCGTCACGCCCCGATCAGGTTTTGCAGGGAACCTCATTAGAACGTCTCGATGCAAAACCTGATCGCCAGCCGCCGTGCCCGCACGGCATTTTCGCGTCTCCGGGCGTCAGTTGCGCCCACTGCGGCCCGAGCACCCCCCGCTGCCGCTCGTGCGGCAACCCCACCGAGGGCCAGGGATACGACACCTGCCGGCTCTGTATCGGCGCCGGCGCGCGGGAGTACGCGTCGGCGTTCGCCCTGGCGGGCGGTGGCGGATGAACGGGCGGCCGCGCCTCCCCGCCTACGTCAGCCCGCACGACCCGGCCTGCGCCGTCGTCTGGTGCGCGTACTGCCGCGTGTGGCACAGCCACGGCACGGCGGGCGAGCCGTTGCCCGAGCCCGGCCAGAGCATGGGGCATCGCGTGGCGCACTGCCACGTTCCCGGCAGCGCGTGGCGCGAAACCGGCTACGAGCTGGTGTTCGCCGGCGAGCGGCTGGAGGCTGACTGATGCGCTATCACCGCGGTGCGCCGCTGTCCGCCCGTGCCCTCCGGCGCCTGGTGACGAAGAAACGCGCCGGCCGCTACCGCAGCGTGCAGAGCGCCGTGAGCGGCGGCGGCTTCGAGCTGTCGGGGGCCACGCCAGCCGCCCGCCGCGCCATGCTGGCGGCAGCGGGCGCGGCGGGGACCATCACCGCGCGTGTCGTGCGCAAGGAGAACAAGCGGTGAATGGCGTCCACTGTGCGTTCGAGGGCACGCTCGGCGGCGACGCCGAGCTGCGCCGCACCAGCGCCGGCAAAATGGTGTGCAATTGCAGCGTCGCCGTCAGCGAGAACCGTCCCGGCGGTGACGGGGCCGAAACCACGTGGCTGCGCGTCAGCGTGTGGGAGGAGCAGGCCGAAGCGCTGGCGCCACGGCTGAAGAAGGGCACGTCGGTGTACGTCGAAGGCCGCGTGAAGCTCACCACGTGGACCGGCCAGGACGGCACGGAGCGGCACGGCTTGAACGTCTCGGCGTGGAAGGTTGAACCGCTCGGCCAGATTGGCCGGCGGGCGCCGCGCCGCGAGCAGAAGGGCGCGGCTGCATGAGCATCCAGTGCGCGTTGACCGGCCGCGTCACCCAGGAGCCCACGCCGCGCACCACGCAGCGGGGCATGGCGTGCCTGACCCTCAGCGTGGCCGTGGCGGGCGACGAACAGAAGCCGCAGTACGTCAGCGTGACGCTCTGGGACACGCTCGCCCACGATCTGCACGGTGCGCTGCACACGGGCGATCAGGTGTTCGTCACGGGCGTCGTGCGGCTGGGGCAGTGGACCGGGCGCGATGGCGTGGAGCGGACGGGCCTCAACTGTTCGGCGGCAACGTGCGTGCTGCTGTTTGCCGAGGCGCGGCCCGCGGAGGGGCGGCGCCATGCCTGACGCCGTGGCGTTTCATGCTGCCCCGTTGCCGGCGTTTCTGCGCGAGCGCTTCAGCGGCCTGATCGCCGACGGCTGCGTGATCTGGCAGGCCGCGGCGCTGGGGCCGCAGTGCCACGCCGGCCGCGAAGCCCCGGACCGCCAGCATTTCCGCAGTCCGAGCGCGGACGACCGCCGGCAGGCGTTTGGCCCGGCGCATCAGGCGTACAACAAGGGCTTTTGGACGGCGGAGCTGTTGGCGGATGCGTCCGGGCGGCCCACGTCGCCACACCTTTCCGCCATGCGGCGCACCCTGCCGGCCTGGGTGGAACACGATGGCCTCTGGCAGCTTTTCCCCGACCCTCAGGCGCCGGTGCTCGTGCTCGACGGTGCGGCCGCGCTTGCCGCGGCGCAGCGCCACTTCGCCGACCTGGACGGTGGCGAACTCGATCTGGCCGCGATCAAGCGCGGCGGCTTCGCGGCGCTGCATACGACGGCGCGCGGGATTCAGGAGGATCGCGACCTGAAAGCCGGCTGGGGCTGCGCCTCAACCTGCTGGCTCGCCTGGGCGTTCGTCCAGCCGCCGCGCGAGCTGGTCGCGCCGTCGGTCGCGGCGATGGAGGCGCCGCCGGACCCGCGGCCGCTCGCCGCAACGCGGCGGTGCTTCCCGGTGCGCCACGCGGTTTTCCAGGGGCATTGGATCGAGCTCGAAGCCGATTTTCGGCCCGAGGTGCTGCCCGACGTGGCCGTGTTGACGGAGAAAGCGGTTCACGCACGACGGACCGAGCGCACGGCGTCGGACCTGTTCCAGGCGGCGTGCCACGTGAACATGCAAATCCTCGTGGACTACCGCATCGTCGGCCATTCGTTCCCCAACCTGCCGATCGGGGCTGGCCTCTACTGGCACCTGTGGTGGGACGAGTACACCGAACTGGTGCCCGGCTCGGGCATCACCCCGCTGCTCTATCCGGAGCTCCACCTGCGGCTCGTTGGCCGGCGCGCCGTCCTGTTCGCCGCCCTCGCCGAGGCGCTGACGTATTTCCACGCCGGGGACGTGTGCGCCGGCGGGCTGCCGTGGCTTTCGGCAGCGGACCTCTCCCGTACCGCCCGCGAGCTGGGCGCGGCGGACGACGAAGCGCCGTGACGGCGCCAGCCGCGACGATGCGGACGATGAAGACCAAGGAGTGACGCATGAACACCGCACCATCCCGTACCAGCGGCGGCCGCTTCGGCCGAGGCCCGGCCCAGGCAGCCGAAGCCCGCACCACGGCCGCTGCGGCGGCAGCACCGGCCGTGGTGCGGCCGGAGACGGCCGGCACACCGCCGCCCAGAAACACGCTCGCGGGCATCATCACGTACGAGCGGCCCGCGGGCGCCCAGCGCACGGTGCGTCTGCTCCGGGCGGATCACAGCGGTGGCGTTGCGGTCAGCGGACAGCACTGGAATGCGCTGGTGTGGGCCGCGACGCAGCACGGCTGGCAGCCAGCCGGCGCACGGCCGTTGCAGGCGCCGCTCGACGCGGCCGGCGCCGTGCTCTGGGGCGCCCGGCCGACGCCGGGCGCCCCGGTGCGGCTGCCGGACGGCCGGGCGGACCTCGATGGCTACAGCCAACCGCGCTGCCGCATTCTGGCCGATGACGCCGCGGCGCTCGCACGGGGCATTACGGCAGCCCTCGCGCCAGACCACAGTGCTGCGGCGACCGTGCCGGCCTCGCCGTTCACCGCGGCCGGCGAGCCGGTGCTGCCGCTGCTGAGTGCCGGCCTCGACCTCGACATCGCCTGAGCGGGGCGGTTGTCGCCGCTCGGGCGGTGCGCCGCACCTCGCCGGCCGCGTCGTTCGTCCAGCGCGGCCGGCGGACGGGCGGTGCGGCGTACCGCCGGGACAACGACAGCCCACAACGGGCGCTGCCCGCCGCAGACTGAACAAGGAGTTCCGCCGTGACCATCGCTCCGTTTGACCATGTGCTCGCCCATGCCTTCGGCGTGCGGCCGCACCACATTCAACAGCTCTGCACCCTGCCGGCGCGGCAGGTGCCGGCGGCCATCGCCAAGGCCCAGCAGCAGGCCGCGCCCGCCGTGCTCGCCGACACGGCCACGCTGCCCGAGAACATGCCGGCGGGCCTTGCGCCCGACCAGCAGCGCCAGTGGCTCGCCTTCTACCAGCAGGCGCTTGCTGCCTACGCCGCGGCGGGCGGCTGCGGCGCGCCCGACAGCGCCGATGCGCAGGCGTGCCGGCGCAAGGCCGCGTTGGCCGCCAGCCAGAAGTTGCAGCAGGCGCTCGCCGCCGTGCCGGGCAGCGGTGGTCTGTTTCTCGTGGACCGCGCCATCGGCCCGACGCCGCGCGGTGCCCGTGACCACACGGCCGACGACGCGGCCATCGCCGCGCTGCTCGCCGACGCACAGCCCGGTCGCGCCGCCGCACCCGTCCGCAGCAGCGACCCGCTGCTGGACCTGGCCGATGCCCACGCGGCGCGTGTCGCCCGCCAGGCAGACCGGGCGCCGCTCGGCGTGGTGGACCAGCAGATCCGGCCCGTCGTGCACGCCGTCGATGCGGCGCACACGGCGCTGGTGGAAACCGCCCGCAAGGCGGAGTACGGACAGGCCGCGGCCGGCGACTGGCAGCGGGTGGCGCGGGCGATACGCGCGGCGACGCCGGACCTGCGCAGCGGCGAGGGCAGCAGCGCGTGAGCGCCACGGGGGCGTTGCCTGCCAATACGCCGCAGTCAGGCAAGCGCAGTGCCGCACGGCGCGGAAAGAAGCCGTGGCGCCGGGATCCGGCCGTGCTTGAACGGTTGCAGGCGCACGCGCGCCTGGCACGCGCCGGCGTGCCGATGCGCCAGATCGTCGCGCAGCAGTGCATCAGCGCCACCACGTTTTGGGAGGACCGCCGGCGGCTGCTGCAGCTTGCGCGCGAAGCCGCCGGCACGACGCAGTTTGAGCAGCAGATCGAGGCCGACGCCTGGTTGCGCGAGTGCATCGCGGACGCCGACCGCGAGACGGCGCAGCCAGGCCTTCCCAGCGCGGCGCGCACGGCGGCGCAAGCCAACAAGCGGGCGGCCGTCGATTCCTGGATCCGCTTGTGGGGCATCGCCCGCCCGGCGAACCTGCGCATTGCCGGCGCCGCCGACGGGTCGCTCGCCATACAGAGTGATGACCCGGCCATCGGTGCGGCCGTGGTGGCGAAGATCGCGGAGTACGCCGCGATCTTCCGGCTGCTGAGTGGCACGGACCCGATACCTCCCGAGCAGGTGGTCACGATCGATGGTCAGCGCCGCGCCGATTCCTGACGCAGCGACGTTCGCCGGCACCCTCGCAGATGAACGGCGCTGCACGGCGCACGGCCTCGCGCACGTCTGCCGCCGTCACGTGCTCGCCGTGCCGCTCGACGTGGCCGCCGCGGCGTGGCCGCCGCGGCGTGCTTGCCCAGCCCGGCGCTGGCGCTCTCTGCCGCGGCGCCAGCTCGCGCGCCTGCCGTTCATTCAGCGGCACGGCGGTGCTGTTAACCGTGGTTAACAGTCCGGCGACCTCGGCCCCGCTGATGAGTTGCTGCGCCCGAATGCGGCTCCATCCCCAGCGTTCGCGGCAGTAGCTGTCGAAGTCGCCGTACTTGCGCGGTACAGCCGCCCGTCGGTGGAGCTGTTGACACCCATGGGTGTCACTTCAGCGCGCCTGGGCTTCGGTCAGCGGCGGATTGAGACCCATGGGTCTCAATCCCTCCGCGATGCCGGCCTTCGGCGCTTCGTACTGGCGGCGGTGGCCGCGCTGCGCGCCAGCCAGGACGGCAGTGGCGCCTTTCCCGGCTCGACCGGCAGCCGCGGCGCCGGTGCGGTGATGCGCACTTCGGCGAGCGTGACGACGCGCCGCCAGCCGCACATCAGGCACACGGGCTCGGGCGGCAGCAGCAGCGCGCCCACGTCGCGGTCGAGCACGAGCCGGCCGGCGCACTTCGGGCAGCGTGGCAGCCCGGCGGGCACGGGAGGGCGTTTGACCTTCTGGCGCAGTGTCCGTGGCATGGCGCAAGCGTAGCAGGCCGCGATGGCGCCCCCTACGTTCCGAGCAGCTTCTTCTTCAGCTCGTTGAACTCTTTCTCGCTGAGCACGCCCTGGTCACGGAGCGCCGCGTACTGCGTCAGGGACTGTGCCGCCGCGGCCGGGTCAGAACCCGCCCGTACGAAGGTCACCGTCACGGCATCGTTCTGATACTTGCTGCCAAGAAAGCCGCCCAGGCGTGGCTTCGATCGTCCGACTGTCACGTCAGTCTCCTTGACGATCCACCCGTGCTGACCGGATTCCTTGATCTCTTTCTGCATCTGTTTCTGGTCGGCGTACGTGCCCACGTAGGTGGCTTGCTTCTTGTCGTTGTACCAGTCGCCCACGGTGACGCTCCTCACTGGCGGGAACACGATCGCTGCCCACCCCATCGGGCCATTCGTCGCTGACCCGCATGTCACTCCGATTCCTGGGCAGCAGCAACGCCGGCGACGCGCGCGATTTCCGATGCCGGAATGCGCCAGCCGCCTTTGGTCTTGCCCAGCTTGCGGCCCTGCAATTGTCCGCTGTTGAGCCACCGCCGGACCGTTTCCGGGTGCAGCCGCAGCCGCGCGGCCGCCTCGGAAAGCGTCAACAGTTCGTCAACCATGCTGTCCTCCTTCACGAAGTATACCGCATCAGCACCGGAAATTGTTGAAAATAACTGAGAATCACCGCTAATCCAATTGACAATCGCTGGTAATAGTAGGAGAATAAGAGGGCAGAGAAGCGGCCGCCCCGGTGCTGTCACACCGAGACGGCCCATGAGGAGAAGGTGCAATGACCACCCACGCCCCGGTCAAGTCTAGCAAAGCCCGCAGCCCCTCCACCGTCGAACTCGGCTATCGCAGCCCGACCGAGTACGGCGCCCTTAGCTCGGACGGCGCGACCGTCTACACCGTGCGGCACGTCGCCGGTGCATGGGTCTGCCAGTGCAAAGGCTTTGCCGCCCGCCAGACGTGCTGCCACGCGCTGGCCGCGGCGCTGCCGCGCTGCTACTGGTGCGAGGCCACAGGCGACGTGCACCTGTACCGCAACCCCTACGAGCCCGAGACGCCGCTCACGCTCTGCACGCGCTGCGCGGGGGAGCGCTCGTCATGACGACAAGCTGCGCAAGCGAGCTGTGCGCCGTGGTGACGCGCACCAACGGTAACGGTTTCCAGGTCGAAGGCCGCGACGGCTGGTTGAACCTGTCGAAGTTCGCCAGCGTGGCGCTGCCCGCCGTCGGCCAGCGGGTGCGCATCGGGCTCGACAAGAGCGGCTACGTGCGCGAGATCGCACCGGACACCGCGCCAGCCGCGCCAGAATCGATGTCAGCGCCCGGCAGTGCCCCGGACACCCTCCGGCGCAGCCCGAATCGCCGCCTTGCAGGCCGCCACGGCGATCGTGGCGCGGCAGCCGGGCCAGACGACGCTTGACGCAGTGCTTGCCGCGGCCGAGCGGCTGGAAGGATGGATCAGACGATGACCACGCAGCCTGTCGAAGAGGATCTGCGCTCGCTGTTCAGCCGGCCCGAGGAGGTCGTCCAGTGGTCAGCGCTCGAATGGCGCTGCTTCGCCGAGTATCGCGCGGCACAGGACGAGATGGACGCCGCGGCGAAGCGCTCAAGCGCGGGGCTGTGCAAAGAGGACTGGATGCTCGCCGACGCGGCGATGATCGCGATGCACGAGTGGATTGAACGCGACTGGCAGCTGCGCGTCGCCCGCCTGCTGCGCTTGCTGCCGGAGCACCGCGACGTGATCCTGGCCACCTTCATTCAGGAAGATGACGACGGACCGCTGAACTTCCTCGCCGGTCCGGTCATCGACTGAAGGGCTGCCAGCAGGACAACCGGCGCCGCCCCCGAAGAGACGGCGCCGCCCGTGTGGCCGAGACTTCGCCGAGCGAGCCTGCGTGTGCTGGTACGCAGACTCGCTCGAGTGAAGCGTGCCCGGTCCCCCGCAACACGTCCTCCGCCAGCGCCTGGTCGGCCTCCGCCTGCTGCCGTTGGACAGCCCTGTAGGCGGCATCGACGCTGGTTTCGCCGTCCTCGATCTGCTGGAACAGTTCAGGGTCGGCCTCCCGCACGGCTTCGGCTTTTTTGCTGCTGGTGGCCGAGACACCGAGCATCTGCCCGGCCTGGTACGCCGATGTGCGTTCGTCCTCGGGAGCCAGAGCTTCCGACAGATCTGTCGGAAGCTCTGGCTTCGGGTGCGCCTCTCCGTAGCGGCTGCCCGCCTCCCGCTGTGCCGCCTTGCCCGTCGTGGCACTGAGGTGGCGCTTGACGGCCACGCCCACGGCCGCACGCGGTGAACTGCGCCGAACAGCGCTGCAGACGGCGAGCATACCCGCATATCCTCGCCGTATCTCGCCGTTGCGTACCGTTTTGTAGTAGCATGAACATGGAGGGACGCATCATGCCAAACGACGCGCCGCCTATGCCGCGGCCCCTGCTGACCACTGCCGACGTGCAACGCATCTTGCGGGTGCAGCCGCGCACGCTCAATGGCTACATCCGCGCCGGCCAGTTGCCGGTGATCCGGGTGAACGCGCGGCGGCTGCTCTTCGACCCGGCCGACGTGCGCGCCTTCATCGCCGCGCGGCGCGTGCGGCAGGGGGAAGACGATCGTGGCCGGTGAACGCTGCGTCATTTACACCCGCGTCTCGACGCGCGGCCAGCTTGAGGGATCCAGCCCCGAGACACAGGCCGAGTTGTGCCGGAAGGCCGCCGCCGAACGCGGCTACACGGTGCTGCGCGTGGTGCTCGACGCGCACACGGGCACCGAGATTGAACGCCCCGCGATCATGGAGCTGCTGACCGAGGCGCGCACCGGCGGCTTTGACATTCTGCTCAGTGACGTGATGGACCGCTTCGGGCGCGGCGGCGGGCCGGTGGCAACGCTGACATGGCTGTTCGACAAGGAAGGCGTCAAGCTCGACTTCGCATCGCAGCGCTTCGAGGATAGGCCGCTCGGCGTGCTGCTGCAAGAAGTGCTCGCCTCAATCGCCGGCTTCGAGCGCAGCCAGATTCTCCGCCGCACGCAGGCCGGGCGGCGCAAACGGGTGGAACGCGGCGAACGGCTGCCGGGCAAGAAGCCGCCCTATGGCTATCGCTACAACGACGCCCGCACGGCGTTGGTGGAGGATCTGGCCGAAGCGACGATCGTCCGGCGCATCTTCCGCGAGCGCGCCGCGGGAAGCCACACGCGCGCGGTCGCACGCGGGCTTGAGGCCGACGGCGTTCCCGGCCCCACCGGGGGGCGCTGGCATCACTACATCGTTGGGTACATCGTGGGAAGTCCGCTGTACCGGGGCGATGACGTGGGACTGCGCTCGCAGTACGTGCGCAAGGACGGTCGCAAGCAGCAGATCGCAAAGCCCCGCGACGAATGGGTGCGCCTTGCCGATGCGCCGGCCATCATCGACCGTGCAACGTGGCAGGCAGCGCAGCCGCGAGCGGCCGGCCGGCCGGTGCTGCTGCGCGCCGAGGAATCGACACTCGCCGGGCGGGTGGAGTGTGCGCACTGCGGCAGCCGTATGAGCCTGACCACACTCCACAGTTCCGGCCGGCGCGCCTATCGCTGCGTGCGACCACAAGGGCGCTGTGCCCCCGGCCACTCCATCCCCGCCGCCACATGCGACGCCGTGGCGTGGGCCGCGATTGAGCGCCTTGTCCAGCAACCGGACCTGTTGCGGCTGGAACTTGCGCGGCGCCGCGCGGCGGACCCGCTGCTTCCCCTGCGTCAGGCCGTCAAGGACCGGCAAGCGCAGCTTGAGCAGCGCCGCCGCAACCTGCTCGACGCGCTGGCAGATACCGTCGTCTCCGAGGTGCGGCAAAGCATTCTTGTCGAGTTGGAACGGCTGGCGACGCTTGGGCAAGAACTGGCCGCAGAAGCGGCGCGGCTGGCCGATGCGGACGCCATACAAGCCGGGCTCGATGCCCGGCTCGATGACCTGATGCACTGGTGCAGCGTGGCCAGCGAACGCATCGCGGACTGGCCGGTGCTTGAACGGCCGTTGGTCTATGAGGCCGTGGGGCTCACGATCGTTGCCGCCCGTGGCACGCCGCCTCAGCCGGTGATGGACCTTGCGCCGTTGCGTGACGGAATCGGACTGGCATCTTCGTTCCCGTCAATATGACCGACTCGCTCGCCCGCGTGCTCTCGCTGTTCGCAGATGATGCCCTGAAGCAGCAGTTCCTGCCGCGGCTCACCGCGCTGGATTTCGACTCGCTCTGGCAGGGCGCTCAGTTTCTCACCGAGAAAGAAGGCGGCTCAGATGTCGGCGCCTCGCGCACGGTTGCGCGGCAAGAGGGCGGCGTCGGGCGGCTCTACGGCGACAAATGGTTCTGCTCGAACGCCAGCGCCGATGTCATCCTCACGCTGGCGCGGCCGGAGGGCGCCGTCGCCGGCACAAGCGGGCTTGGCCTGTTCCTGGTCCCGGCGATGCTGCCGGACGGCTCGAAGAACCGCTTCACGATCAACCGCCTGAAAGAGAAGCTGGGCTCGCGCTCGATGGCCTCAGGCGAGTACACGTTTCAGGGTGCGCTGACGTATCAGGTCGGCCCGCTGGAGCGCGGCTTCAAACAGATGATGGAGATGGTCAGCGCCTCGCGGCTCTCCAACGCGATGCGTGCGGCCGCGATGATGCGCCGCGCCTATTTCGAAGCGCTGGTGCACGCGTGTGGGCGCGTCGCCTTTGGCAAGCCGTTGGCTGAGCTGCCGCTGATGCGCGACAAACTGCTGGAGCTGCTGCTCGACACGGAGACGGCGCTCGCGGTGGTCTTGCAGGCCGGCGCCGCCTTCGACGCGCGCATGGTCCGCATTCTCACGCCGTTGGCCAAGTGGTATCTGTGCAAACGCGCTCGCTACGTCACGGCCGAAGCGATGGAGGTGCGCGGCGGCAACGGCTACATCGAGGACTGGGTGAACGCGCGGCTCGTGCGTGACAGCCATCTCGGCTCGATCTGGGAAGGCGCCAGCAACGTCGTTCTGCTTGATATCGCCCGCGCGATGGAGAAGGAGCAGGCGCACGTGGCGCTGCTTTCCGACATCGAGCAGCGACTGGACGGCTGCCGGCTGATCGAGCTTGCCGGCGCCGCGCAGATCGTCCGGATCGCGGCGGCCGGGCTGCGCATCCAGATCGATCGCTGGTTCGGACTCGATGGCGCTGCGCGTGAACTCGCGCTGGACGGCGTGGCGCGCCGGCTCTATCACCTGAACGTCGCGACCTTGCTGCTCGAAGAGGCCGCGGCAGACGCGGCCGAAGGCCGAGGCTTTCGCAAGCTGCTGCTGGCCGCGCGCTATCTGCGTGCCTGCGTGCGCGCCGCCGGGCCCGACGAGCTTGCTGAACCGGATACCGCCGCGATCGCCTGGTTCGAGCCCCTGGTTCGCGGCGGCGCGTTGCCGGCGTCGGCGGCGGACGCGCTGCTGGCGGCCATGCGCGCCTGATCCGGGCGCAACAGCAAAGGGGAGCGGCATAGCCGCTCCCCTTTGCTGCGTCTCACGGCACCCCGCCGAACCGTGAGCTTACGCTGTCAGTATTGCTGGCCGCTTCGGCGGTGCTCATCACCCATAGGGAGTAGATCGCCGGCTTGCCGGAAGCGCCCGCACTGGCGGAGCCGCGGCCGCCCGGTCTTCAGGTGCTCTGCACCCGCACGGTCTGGGCGCTGGCTGCGGCGTCGGCCAGCGCCCTGCGGTTGACCGGCGCGTTCTTCGGATCGAAGACAACGGTCGTGTGATCCGGAAACTCCCTGGTCCACGCGTCCATCAAGGAGAGCGCTTCGTCGGGTGTTCGCGTCTGCGAGACGCCGGTAATGTGCTGCGGGGCATCCTTGAAACGGACCAACGTGTACCACATGTAGATCTGCTCCCGGTTCGTTTTGCTTGGACTGCGTTTCTGGGCCGCGGCTGGATCTGGTGTCACCGGCTTCACGCTACAACCGGCTGAAAATTTCGCCCATACCGCGCACGGCGTCCGCCGATCGCATCGCGGCCAGTGCTGGCCTACCGCCGTGGTGGTAGGCGAGGCAGCGTCAGGAATGAGACGGTGACCGCAGCACAGCATAGTGCAGATACAGCTCGTCGGTCGCCTCGTCGTGCAGCGCCTGCTGCAGGCGCAACCGCGGCATCGTCTCACGGCCGAACGGCTCGCCTTCGACGATCGTCAGGTTCTCCTTACCGCCCACGATCCACGGCGCGAACGTGAGGAATAGCTCGTCGACCACGCCGGCGCGCAGCAGTGACTGATTGATCGTCGGCCCGCCCTCGCACAGCAGCCAGCGTACGCCCAGCTCCTGCCGGATCGCACGCACCAGCGCGGCGCCGTTATCTGGCCCATCCGCGATCACGATCAGCCGCCGGCCGGTCGCGCGAATCGCCGCGCGCTGCCGCTCCGTCGCCGCGTCGGTGACGACGACCACGCCCTCGTACTTCGGCGAGTGGAAAAAGGGCGCGTCCAGCGGCAGCTCACCGCGGCGGCTGACGATGATGCCGATCGGCTGTGCCGCCAGCCCGCGCCGCTCACGACGCTTGACCAGCGCCGCGTCGCGCACCACTGGAGACGAACCGCTGACGCGCAGCGTGGTCGCGCCGTTCAGCACGGCGTCGGCGTGCGAGCGTAGCTCCTGCATCACGCGCTTGTCATCGGCGCTGCCCAGCCCGCGCTCGGATCCGTCCACCGTGGCCTTCCCGTCCACGGAGCTGACCATATTCAGGTAGACAAACGGCCGCTCCGGCGGCGGCTCGGGAAAGGTCAGGCCCGCGTAGTGGCCCGCGCTCGTGAGCGCCGATCGCAGCGAGGCATGCTCTGCACCGTTCAGCGCCATTGGCCCTCGCCTCGCTGATACAGTTCGTGCCAGATCTCGCTGCTGTCGGCGTAGAGCGCCATCAGATACGCGTGCGCGTCCGGCTGCGAGAGCAGGGTGTCCATGCAGCGCTGCGCCAGGTAGCGGTCGAAGACCGGCGGATGGCGGTTCACATCCACCGTCGCATAGACGGTTTCGCGCGACTCCAGCGAGGGTGTCAGCACGACGAGATCGTGCGGCGGCCCGAGGCCGATGATGCCCTGCCGGTCGAGATCGATCATCGCCTCGCGCAGGCCGGCCCGAAACGAGTCGCAGGCTTCATATTCCGTGTCGCTCAGATAGCGCTCAGGCGGCGCGTGCTCGACGATCGCCTGACCACGGGCGCAGATGGACTCCATGCGAAAGCGCGGATCGCGGGCCTGATCCGCCGACACCAGCCCAAGCGCGAGCACGCCCAGGTACGTCTGCTGGAGCGGCGTGAGGTCGGCTGGGTCGAAGACCGGCATCGCTGTATCCTGGCTCAAGCCTAGCACAGCGGCTGCGCTCGCCCCGATTTCCCGATGGAAGTCGCGGGCGTGGCGGCGTGTTATGTGTGCGGCCCGCGGCCCTGTGCTTCCCACGCCCTACTCGGCCTGCAAGAGCCCGTGGCGCAGGGCGTAACGCACCAGCTCGGCGCGGCTTTGCAGGCCGAGCTTCTCCATCGCGCGGCGACGGTACGTTTCGACCGTCTTGGGACTGAGGAACAACCGCTCCCCGATTTCACGCGCGTCGTAGCCTTCGGCGGTGATGCGCAGCACTTCGCGTTCACGCGGGCTGAGCTGCTCGAAGGCATCGCTCGGCTCGCTCTCGCCCACGCGTTTCAGATAATCGCGCACCAGCAGCGTGGCGGCCGAAGGCGGCAGATACGCCTCGCCGCGGTGGACCCTGCGGATCGCCTCGACCAGCTCTTCGTCCGCGGCGTCCTTCAGCAAGAAGCCGGAGCCGCCGACGCGCAGCACCGGCAGCAGGTATTGGGCCTCGGCCTGCGCTGTGAGAATCAGCACGCGCGCCGGCAGACCGCTCTCGGCGATGCGCCGCGTCGCCTCCAGCCCGCCGCCTTTGGGCATGGCCA
>Ga0207416_1000153_pt1 | contig 125806 bp, 119 predicted proteins | sample PaiPotPPM11metaG_FD_184107 | JGI IMG/M metagenome (GOLD analysis project Ga0207416, IMG submission 184107) | Iron sulfur acid spring bacterial and archeal communities from Banff, Canada, to study Microbial Dark Matter (Phase II) - Paint Pots PPM... ...
CGTAAGAAAGCCCGCCGGCAAAGGCGAGCTGATAGCCGATCTTGTAAAACGAGACGGTGTCGCCGAGCCGCGCGACCAGCGCTTGCGCCGCTTCGAGCGAAGACACATCCAGCGCAACGATCAGGCGGCCCCGCGGTTTTATCTGCATCGGGTTCATTCTAATTCATCACGCTGGCTAATTCATCACACTTGCGAGTTCGACCAGCCGCCGGGCCATCGCCCGCATCGCCGCGGCGGCCGTTTCGTCCTTGAGATTATCCATATCGTCGAACGCCTGCTCGGCGCCCGGCACCGATACTTGCTCGGGAAGGACCAAAGCGCCGCAGCCCAATTCCAGAATCTGCCGCAGCGCCATCAACGAGCGCAACCCGCCGCTTGAACTCGCCGTCGCCGAACCAATGGCAAAGACACGATTTTTGAAGGCGGCATAAGTCGGTTCGGCCCCCTCGCGCCCGCGCGACACCCAGTCGATCGCGTTCTTCAATAGCGGCGTCACCGAAGCGCTGTATTCGGGGCTGGTGATGAACACGCCCCGGTGCGCCATGAGCATTTGTTTGAGGCGCACCGCCGGTTGCGGCAGCCCCGACCCAGCTGCCATGTCAGCGTCGAACAACGGCAGCGGATAGTCTTCGAGCGAAATTCGCGTCACTTCGGCCTCGGCAAGCGCCAGTTCCTTGACCGCGAGCGCTGCAAGGCGTGCATTGTGCGAGCCGATGCGCAGCGAACCGGGGATGACCAGGATTTTGGGAGCCGGCATTATTGTCATGCCCGCGAAAGCGGGCATCCAGTATTGCGGAAAGTCACGGGCCGCAGCGCTGCCATGGAGATTACTGGATCGTCCGCCTTCGCGGACAATGACAATAAGGGCCTTCAGGTCTTCCGATAGACCCACACGCGCGCGGGCGGAATATTCAGCCAGATGCGCTCGGAGGCTTCCGCCGTGAAGCCGCCGAAACGCTTCGGCACCGGCGAGGCGACCGAATAGGTGAATTGCACGAAGGGCGCGCCGGGCACCATCAGGTCGAAGGCGTCGCGAATGAGCCGCAAGCGCATCTTGATCGGCTTGGTGATCAACGGCAGGCCGGACACCACGGCCGCGGCGGGCTGCATGAGCAACGTTTCGAGGAGCCGGCGCAGGCTGTAGGCGTCGCCTTGCACCAGAGTGGCCTCGGGATAGCGCGCACGCAGGATGCGGCAGAATGTCGGGTCGAATTCGACCAGCACGAGGCGCGAAGGATCGACGCCGGCCGCGACCAGAGCTTCCGTGACCGGCCCGGTACCGGGGCCCAATTCGACCACCGGCCCGGTCGAGTTCGGATCGACATAGCGCGCCATGGCGCGGGCGAGAATCTTGCCCGACGGCGTCACCGCGCCGACCGTCAACGGCCGCTCGATCCAGGAGCGGATGAAGCGCACCTCATCGTCGAGCCGGATGCCCTTCCTCAGCTCGAACTGCTTGATCTGCTGCTCGATCCTTTTGCCAATGCCGCCGCGCTTTTGCTCGAACAACCGGATCTGGCGTTCGATCTTGCGCTCGATGATGTTCTTCCTGACTTCCAGGAGGCGAAACTGCCGCCCGATCTTCTTTTCGAACTTTTGCAATGCTGGCAGCGCCATGAGATCACACAAAAAGTCTTGCAACGCGACAAAATCGCATTGGTTTTAAAACATTCGGCGGGCAAAGACCATATAGGTTCAGGGCGACCCGGCGCGACCGCCGAGCCCGTCGAGGAACTCCTTGACCTTGCCGAGAAATCCCGAAGATTCCGGCTGGGTTTCGGTCGACGACAGGCGATCGAACTCGGCCAACAGCTCGCGCTGCTTCTTGGTCAGCTGCTGCGGCGTCTCGACCACAACCTGCACATACATGTCGCCCGACTGCCGCGCCCGCAACACCGGCATGCCCTTGCCCTGCAGGCGGAAGCGCCGGCCGGATTGCGTGCCATCCGGAATTTTCACCTTGGTCTTGCCGCCGTCGATCGTCGGCACTTCGAATTCGCCGCCAATCGCCGCCGCGACCATGGAGACCGGAACGCGGCAATGCAGATCGGCGCCTTCGCGTTGGAAGAATGGGTGGGAGGCGATCGACAGGAAAATATAGAGATCGCCGGGCGGGCCGCCGCGCACGCCGGCCTCACCTTCGCTGGCGAGCCGGATGCGGGTGCCGTCCTCGACGCCGGCCGGGATATTCACCGACAAGGTCCGCTCGCGGGTGACGCGGCCGGAGCCGACGCATGACGCGCACGGACTGTCGATCGACTGGCCGCGGCCGTGGCAATTCGGGCAGGTGCGCTCCAGCGTGAAGAAGCCTTGGGCGTGACGGACCCGGCCATGCCCGCCGCACATCGGGCAGGTTTTCGGCTTGGTACCGGCCTTGGCGCCGGAGCCGGAGCAAGCCTCGCAAGTGACCGAGGTCGGAATGCGGATTTGCGCATTCTTGCCGACATAGGCTTCGGTGAGACCGATCTCCATGTTGTAGCGCAGATCGGCGCCGCGCTCACGGCCGCTGCCGCCGCGGCCGCGCGCGCCGGCCATGCCGAAAATGCCTTCGAACAGATCGGAAAAGGTGGTGCCGAAATCGGCGCCGAAGCCTGCCGCCGATCCGCCCATGCCATGCTCGAAGGCGGCGTGGCCGAAACGGTCATAGGCCGCGCGCTTGTCCGGGTCTTTCAAGACCTCGTAGGCTTCGTTGATTTCCTTGAAACGGTGCTCGGCATTCTTATCGCCGGGATTGCGATCCGGATGACACACCATCGCCTGCTTGCGGAAAGCGGCCTTGATGTCGGTGTCGGTCGCCGTGCGCTCGACCGAAAGCGATTCGTAGTAACAGCGCTTGGCCATCAGTCCTCACCCCAAGAACCGACAGATGTGCCGACAGATGTGCCGACAGCTGCGCCAACAGAAGAACCGGCGTCCGACCCCGAACCGACTGCCAGCCTGTTCAGGAACATGCACCCCCGTATCGCTGCCGGGGGTGCCATTCTGAGAAGCCGCAACGGCATTAGCGCCTCGCTGCATCAGGCCGATTTTTTGTTCTTCTTGTCGTCGTCGACTTCGGTGAACTCGGCATCGACGACGTCTTCCTTCTTGGCTTCGGCGCTGCCGCCGGCATCGCCGCCGCCGCCCGGCTGCTGCTCGGCGGCCTGCTTGTACATCGCCTCGCCGAGCTTCATCGAAGCCTGCTGCAAAGCGTTCGCCTTCGCCGTGATCGCCTCGGCGTCGGAGCCCTTCAAGGCTTCCTTGAGGTCCGCCATGGCGTTCTCGATGGCGCGGCGGTCGGCCTCGCCGACCTTCGCGCCATGCTCGGCCAAGGTCTTCTCGGTCGAATGGACAAGAGCCTCGGCATGGTTCTTCGCCTCGACCTCGGCTTTGCGCTTCTTGTCCTCCTCGGCGTGAGCCTCGGCGTCCTTGACCATCTTCTCGATGTCGCCCTCGGACAAGCCGCCCGAAGCCTGGATGCGGATTTGCTGCTCCTTGCCGGTGCCTTTGTCCTTGGCCTGGACATTGACGATGCCGTTGGCGTCGATGTCGAAAGTGACCTCGATCTGCGGCACCCCACGCGGAGACGGCGGAATGCCGATCAGATCGAACTGGCCGAGCATCTTGTTGTCGGCCGCCATCTCGCGTTCGCCCTGGAACACGCGGATCGTCACCGCGGTCTGGCCGTCCTCGGCCGTGGAGAACACCTGGCTCTTCTTGGTCGGGATCGTGGTGTTGCGATCGATCAGCCGGGTGAACACGCCGCCCAGCGTCTCGATGCCAAGCGACAGCGGCGTCACGTCGAGCAGCAGCACGTCCTTGACGTCGCCTTGCAGCACGCCGGCCTGGATCGCGGCGCCGACCGCCACGACCTCGTCGGGATTGACGCCCTTGTGCGGCTCCTTGCCGAACAACTGCTTGACGACTTCCTGGACTTTCGGCATGCGCGTCATGCCGCCGACCAGGACGACTTCGTTGATTTCGGCCGCGGAGAGGCCAGCGTCTTTAAGCGCCTGCCGGCACGGATCGATCGTCTTTTGCACCAGGTCGTCGACCAGCGCCTCGAACTTGGCGCGGGTGAGCTTCATGGTCAGATGCTTCGGTCCGGAGGCATCCGCGGTGATGAACGGCAGGTTGATCTCGGTCTGCGTCGTCGATGACAGCTCGATCTTGGCCTTTTCCGCCGACTCCTTGAGCCGCTGCAGCGCGAGCTTGTCGCGGCGCAGATCGATGCCCTGCTCCTTTTGAAACTCGTCGGCCAGATAGTTGACCAGCCGCATGTCGAAATCTTCGCCGCCGAGGAAGGTGTCGCCGTTGGTCGACTTCACCTCGAACACGCCGTCGCCGATTTCGAGAATGGAAATATCGAAGGTGCCGCCGCCGAGGTCATAGACCGCGATGGTGCCGGTCTTGCTCTTGTCGAGACCGTAAGCGAGCGCGGCGGCGGTCGGCTCGTTGATGATGCGCAACACTTCGAGGCCGGCGATTTTACCGGCGTCCTTGGTGGCCTGGCGCTGGGCGTCATTGAAATAGGCCGGGACGGTGATGACGGCCTGCTCGACCTTGGCGCCGAGATAGGCCTCGGCGGTCTCCTTCATCTTCTGCAGAATAAACGCGGAAATCTGCGACGGCGAATAGCTCTTGCCCTCGATCTCCACCCAGGCATCGCCGTTCGAGGCGCGCGCGATCTTGTAGGGAACGAGCTTCTTATCCTTCTCCACCATCGGATCGTCGTAGCGCCGGCCGATCAGGCGTTTGACTGCGAAAATCGTGCGCTCGGGATTGGTGACCGCCTGGCGCTTTGCCGGCTGGCCGACCAACCGCTCGCCCTCATCCGTGAAAGCAACGATGGACGGCGTCGTGCGCATCCCTTCTGCGTTCTCGATGACCTTCGGCGTCTTGCCTTCCATCACGGCGACGCAGGAATTCGTGGTCCCGAGATCGATACCGATGACCTTAGCCATGGTCTAAATCCTCTCTTTTGCGGCAGGTCAGGCTGGCCCGTACGGCGCCCAAGGTCCGACCCCCTTATCATTCATCGCCGGACCGTCTTTAAGACCGCTGCGCCAAAGACCGCTGCCAGGCGATTTCCCTTGGCTCATATAGGAGGGCGGCATCGCCCTGCAAGGCAGGATTGCCGAAGCGCCGCCCATTTCCGCCGCAGTGCGCGCCGCGAACATTTAAGCGCGGTGAGGGTCTCTTAACGGTGTCGCCGACAGCCTCGAACGCGCGCGGCCGCGCTAGTCCGCCATTAAGGAAATGCTGCCACGGATGACGCCCGCGAAGGGACCGCGGCGGCGCCGGCTGAAACTGCCGGATCAACGTCGCGGCTAGGCGTGGAGTGGTCATGCGCGTCAGTCAGGTCGAATGCGGCGCGGCGGGAAGCGCAGCGCCCGCGCATACGACTTCCATCGACGATCCGATTCGCCGGTTTTTCGAGCTGCTGCCACGGCCGCTTCGCTTCCTCAGCGTCGGCGGGCTGGGGCTGATCACCGATCTTGCCGTCTTTACGCTCATTATCGGGCACGGGGTCAATCCACTCGCTGCCCGGGTTGTTTCACTCGCCGTTGCGACGCTCCTAACCTGGCGGCTCAACCGTGCACTGACCTTCGCTTGCAGCGGCCGGCACCCGGGCGATGAAGCGATCCGCTACGCCGCCGTGGCCGCAGCCGCGCAGGCCATGAGCTACGCCGTATTCGCGGTTCTCGTCGTCACGGTCTTGGCCGCGATGCCGCAGCTTGCCGTGGTGTTCGGCGCCGCCACGGGCGCGCTCGTTTCCTATTCGGGCCAGGCGTCGTTTGCCTTCCGGCCGCGGTCCGACGCCTGAAGTCCGCGCCATGACCAGAGACGATTTGACCCGACGAGACACAACCGGACGCGATTTGCCCGGCCGCCAAGACGCACTCGATGCCGCCGTTTTCGTGATCGGCGCGGGACCGGCCGGGCTGACCGCGGCCTATTGCTTGACCAAAGCGGCACAGTCCGTCCTGGTGATCGAGCGCGACCCGGCCTATGTCGGCGGCATCAGCCGCACCGTCGACTACAAGGGCTTCCTGTTCGACATCGGCGGTCACCGCTTCTTCTCGAAATCGAAAGAGGTCGTCGCGCTATGGCAGGAGATCCTGCCCGACGATTTCATTACCCGGCCGCGGCTGTCGCGCATCTACTACAATGGCAAGTTCTTCTCCTACCCGCTGAAGGCTTTTGAAGCGCTACTCAAGCTCGGCGTGTTCACCAGCGCCGCGTGCCTGATGTCCTATGCCTACGCGAAAATCTTCCCGATCGCGGGCGCGCGCACCTTCCACGATTGGGTGCGCAACCAGTTCGGCGAACGGCTGTTCCAGATTTTCTTTAAGACCTATACCGAGAAAGTCTGGGGCATGTCGTGCGATGAGATTTCCGCCGACTGGGCGGCGCAGCGCATCAAGGGCCTCGATCTGGCGACGGCCGTTATCAACGGATTGAAACGCTCGCTACGGGCGGGCCGCAGACGCAGCGGCGAGGCCAAAGCCGGCGGCGAGACGGTCAGGACGCTGATCGAGAGCTTCCAGTATCCGCGCAAAGGGCCGGGCATGATGTGGCAAGCGGCGGCGCGCAAGATCAAGGCGCAAGGCGGCCGCGTCCTGATGGGACGCGAACTCGTCCGGCTCGAATTCGACGCCACCCGCAATTGCTGGCGCGTCGAGGTCGCCACGGCGGACGGCGAATGCGAAATCTATACCGCCCGTCATGTCGTCAGTTCGGCGCCGCTGCGCGAACTGGTGGAGCGGATCAAGCCGGTTCCAATCTCATTGCTCCATGCGCGCGCGTTGCGCTATCGCGATTTTCTCACCGTGGCGCTGATGGTGCGCAAGGCCGAGCTGTTCCCGGACAACTGGATCTATATCCACGATCCGAGCGTGAAGGTCGGCCGGGTGCAGAACTTCCGCTCCTGGTCGCCGGAAATGGTGCCCGAGGGCATGAGCTGTCTGGGCCTCGAATATTTCTGCTTCGAGGGCGACGGGCTCTGGAACGCGGCCGACGGCGAGCTGATTGCGCTGGCGAAACAGGAAGTGGCGCAGATCGGGCTCGTTACGGCGGCCGACGTGGTGGACGCCTGCGTGGTGCGCCAAGCCAAAGCCTATCCGATCTACGACGAGGGCTACCGCGACAACATCGCCGCGATCCGGCGCGACCTCGAGGGCAGCTACCCGACGCTGCACGTGATCGGCCGCAACGGCATGCATCGCTACAACAACCAGGACCACGCGATGATGACGGCGCTGCTCACGGCGCGCAACATTCTCGCCGACACGCGGCGCTACGACGTGTGGAACGTCAATGAGGACGCCGAATATCACGAAGCGGGCGAATCCGGCGCACGTGAAGCACTCGACAGCGTGCGGCTGGTTCCCGAAAAGATCGCCGACGATCGCGCCGCCTGATCCGGCGCGATGCGGTCAGGCCGCGCCCTGCGCGGCCAATTCCGGCACCGTCCGGATATCGCGGCGGTCGACTTCCGCCAGGCGCCAAACCAGCCGCGCCGCAAACGCGATCAGCACGATCGGCGCCAGCGGAATAAACACCAGCGCCGCAAGCATCATCGTGACCGGCAGCGACCAGACCGCGATCAACAGCTGATGATCGCGCTTGGTGTTGTCGGCGCGGTCGCGCAACAACGCCACGACGAAGCCAAAGATCACCATGTCGTAATTGAGGATGTAGGGCGTGAACAGAAAAGTCGCGGTGACCAGAAGCGCCAGCGACAGCGCGGGATCGCGGCGCTTCCAATAGGTCCACATCACCGCGGCGCATGCGAGCGCCGAGACGATGGCCTGCAGCGCCCAGTCGACGGCGAGTGGCAGATGCAGCAGACGCCCGCCGTAGAACACCGAGGATACCATTACAAGCAGCAATCCGCGGCCGGTCTCCGTGAGATATTGTTGTTGCGGCACGATCTTCTGCCAGAACTCGATCCAGACGTGCCAGCCGAACAGCAGGCCGGTCAAAGCGATCAGCAGCGCAGTCGTCGCCACGGCTGACGCAATCGTCACCCATCGTCGCTCAAGCAGCAGGACCACCGGGAGCAGGAGGCCGAGCTGCGGCTTGATGGTGAGAATGCCGAACAGAACGCCGGCGAGAACCGGCCGGCGGTCGAGGCATAAGAGTCCGCCAATCAGGAGCGCCGACGTGTAGAAACCATTCTGGCCGAAGAAGACGCAGACCGCGATGCCGGGCGCGACGGCGAGAAACATAAGTCGATCTCGTGGGATCGCGCTGCAGCAGGCGAGCAGATAGAGCGCGATGCCGACTGCACACCAAGCGATATAGGCCGGCAAATACGGGATAAGCCCGAACGGCCAAGTGAACAACACCACCTGCGGCGGATATGACCAGTAACGATCGGGGAATGGCACGCCAAGCATTTGGCGCAGCGCTTCGTTGTAGACATGCAAATCGAACCACGGCGCAGGCCCGCCGAAGAATGCCGAGCGGCCGCCCATCCAGGTGTTGAGAAAATCGTTGCCGATAACGTAATGGGTGCCGTCCACCCACGGCTTGGCGATCGGCGGCAGCCCGGCAAAAACGAGATATGAAAGCTCGAGCATGACGAAGAACACCGCCGCGCTGACCGTCAATTTGGCGTACAGCTCCTCGACCGGTGTTTTGCCGGCGGGGGCAGCTCGCGCCACAATGCCGACGTACGGGGACAGCAGAGACATCGGGCGGAAAAGTGCCGGCAAGTGGTAAAAATCCAATGAAAATGGCCGTCGAATCGGGGTTGCCCGGCCAGATTTCCGAAACCGAGGCGCCATTAAGCGGCCTGCGCATTTATCCGGGCTATCTCGACCGCGAGCGGCAGGACCGCCTGCTCGCCGCCATCCGGCAGGTCCTGAAGACGGCGCCGGTTTTCACCTCCCACATGCCGAAATCCGGCCGGCCGATGTCGGTGCGCATGTCGAATTGCGGTTCGCTCGGCTGGCTGTCGGATGCGCGCGGTTACCGCTATGCGCCGACGCATCCGGAGACCGGCCGGCCGTGGCCGCCGATTCCCGACGCGCTGCTCGCGACATGGAGCGACATCGCGCATTATCCACATCCGCCGGAGGCCTGCCTGATCAATTACTACGGGCCGGACGCGAAAATGGGCTTGCATCAGGACCGCGACGAACACGACTTCGCAGCTCCGGTGGTGTCGCTTTCGCTCGGCGATTCCTGCTTGTTCCGCGTCGGCGGAGAAAGACGCGGCGACGCGACGCGCACGCTTCGCCTTAATTCGGGCGACGCACTGGTATTGGCTGGCAGGGCCCGGCTCGCCTTCCACGGTGTCGATCGCATCTATCGGGGCACCTCGACCTTGCTCGCGGAAGGCGGTCGGATCAATCTGACCCTGCGGCGGGTGACACGCCCGGCGGATTCGCGGCCGCCGCCTCCCGCAGACCTTGCCCAGGACCGACAATGATGAATTCGAGCAAGAGCCACCGTATCCGGGCCTTCGCATGCCTCGGAATGGCCTGCACCGTTGTGCTTTGGGCAGTTTCAGCGCAAGCGGCAAATGCGATTTTTCCGATCGGCTCGCGCATCGGTCTGCTGCCGCCGCCGGGCATGGCGCCGAGTCCGACTTTCGAAGGCTTCCAAGATCCCGACAACAAGGCGGCAATTCTTCTTGCGACGTTTCCGGCCGACGCCTTCAGTTACCTGGACAAGTCCATGGTTCCGGAAGCGCTCAAGAAGCAAGGCATCGATAAGCGCGAGCCGATCCAGGTCGCCGGCGGCACCGGCTTTCTGCTGAGCGGCAAGCAGACGACCGCGCAGGGGTCCTACCGCAAATGGCTGTTGATCGCGCCGGCGGGCGACGTCACCGCGCTCGTCACCGTGCGGGCGCCGGATCACAACGACAAATATACCGATCAGGTGGTGCACGCCGCGCTTGCGACGCTCGCGGTGCGCGACAGCGTGCCCGATTCGGAGCGGCTGAGCCTATTGCCGTTCACGGTCGGCGACCTTGCCGGCTTTCGTATCGACGACATCTTGCCGGGCCGCGCCTTGATGCTGGTCGACGAACCGCCCGGCGAACAGCAAGCCGGCAAAGCGCCGAGCAAGGAAAATAAGGACGCGATCGGGCAACGCATCGACGCCCGTTTCCTCATCGCCGCGCTGCCGGGCGGGCCGACCGAACCGAAAGACGACGACAGCTTTGCCCGAGTGACGTTCGATCAGATCGGCGGGATCAGGAACGTCCGCATTCAAGACGCCGAACCGCTGCGCATCAATGGCCAGTCGGGCTACGAGACGCTGGCGAGCGCGAAAGAGGCACAGGGCGACAACGACCTCATGGTGGTGCAATGGCTCCGTTTCGGCGCCGGCGGGTACATGCAGATGGTCGGCGTCGCGCATGCCGAACTGTGGCCCGCCATGCTGATGCGGCTGCGCAGGGTGCGCGACAGCATCGATACCAAGTAAATTCCAGATTATTAGTTCGCGGCCGTTTTGGCATTGTCGTTGGTCGGCGAAACCGGCGCCGTTTTCGGTCCGCCCTTGGACACGCCAACCAGTGCCGGGCGCAAAACCCGTTCGCCGATCACGTAGCCGGGCTGCACGACCTGGACGACGCTGCCGGCCGGCACCGAGGCGTCGGGCACCTCGAACATGGCTTGGTGCAGGTTGGGATCGAATTTTTCGCCGTGCGGCGTGAATTGCCGGATGCCGTTCTTTTCCAGCGCCTTGACCAGTTCGCGCTCGGTCAGCTCGACGCCATCGATCAGCGCCTGCACGCCGCTCTGCGCGCTGGCACGCAGTTCCGGCACCACCGCTTCGAGCGCACGGCGCATATTGTCGGCAACGCCGAGAACGTCGCGGGCAAACGACGTGACGCCGTAAAGCCGCGAATCGGTGACTTCGCGGTCGGTGCGCTTGCGCAGATTTTCCATCTCGGCAAGCGTCCGCAGCAGCCGATCTTTCATCTCGGCGTGTTCGCGTTCGAGGGCCGTTGAAGGGGCCGAATCGACCGCCGGCGCGCTGGCTGGGGCGTCGGCTTGGCGCGGCGCGGCCGCTTCGTCCTCAGCACGAGCGGTCTGTTCCGTCATGGCTTTTCCATCCTTTGACGCCCCGCATATCAGGGTTAAATCTGCAAAAATCAAGTCGGAAGGATCAGCCGCCGAGGAGCTTGCTGACGATTTTGGCGGTGTAATCGACCATCGGGACGATGCGCGCGTAATTGAGCCGGGTCGGCCCGATGACGCCGAGCACGCCGACGATCTGGCCCGAGGCGTCGTGATAGGGCGCCACGATGGTCGACGAGCCGGACAGCGAGAATAGCTTGTTCTCAGAACCGATAAAGACCCGCACCCCCTCGGCCTGTTCGGCGCGGCCGAGCAGGTCGATCACCTCGCGGCGGGTTTCCAGATCGTCGAACAATAGCCGCACCCGCTCGAGGTCGGCGACGGCCTTGAGATCGTCGAGCAGGTGGGCCTGGCCGCGCACGATCAGCTTGCGCTCGTCGCTCTCGCCGCCGGACCAGCTCGCCAACCCCGCGGCGACGATTTTCGTGGTCAGCTGATCGAGCTGGGCTTCGCTTTCCTTGAGCGTACGCTCGATCTCGGCCCTGACCTCGTCAAGCGTGTGGCCGCGGATGCGCGTGTTGAGAAAATTCGCGGCTTCGGTCAGCGCCGAAGTCGGCAAGCCGACCGGGATGTTGAGTACGCGATTTTCCACCTGACCGTCCTCGGCGACCAGGATCACCAGCGCCCGCTCGGGTTCCAGCCGCACGAATTCGATATGCTTAAGTCGTGGGTTTGCCTTGGCGGTGAGCACGACGCCCGCGGCGCGGCTCAAGCCTGAGAGCAAACCTGAAGCCTCGGTCAACACCGCTTCGACCGATTTACCCTGACCCGATGCCGCGACTTGCGCCTCGATCGCGCGACGATCGTCGTCGGTAAGATCGCCGATCTGCATCAGTGCATCGACGAAAAAGCGCAGTCCGATCTCGGTCGGCAGCCGGCCGGCCGAGGTATGCGGCGCATAGACCAGCCCGAGCTGTTCGAGATCGGACATGACGTTGCGCACCGAAGCCGGCGACAAGGTCATCGGCAGAAGGCGCGACAGATTGCGCGAGCCGACCGGCTCGCCGGTGGCGAGGTAGCTTTCCACGATCCGGCGAAAGATCTCGCGCGAACGCTCGTTGAGCTGGGCCAGACCGAGCTGGTTCACGCTGAGCGGAAAATCATGGCTGGCCACGCAGCACTCCCCAACCGATTGCCGCACTCTCGTTCGGTATATATCACTCTGCCGCCACCATGGCACGGGCGCGCGGCGCGCCGCGCAGCAAATCCATAAGCTTGCGCACCGAGCCGAATTCTTCCAACCGGTCCACCGCGGCAATGACGTCGGCGATATTCGCCTCGGCAATGACGCCTTCGGCATAGAGGCGGAATTTCTGTTCGATCTGACCGCGCGCCAGTGGATTTTCGGCCGATCCAAGCGGACGTTCACAACGCGCCGAAAACGTCGCTCCATCGTCCATGACGATCTCCACAACGGCCTGCGACCCGGCGACCGATGGGTCAGGGCGGACTTCGACTTTTGCGGCGGCGAAGCCGCGCAGTTTCGCATCGTCGTAGCGATCGGATTCGAATTGCGCCAAGGTCAGCGCATGATCGTGCAAGATTGCCGCGGCGGAATAGTGTGCCGACAACAGCGCCTCGAATTTTGCTTTGTACGTCCTAAAGCCGCCGTGCATGTCGAACGCCGACTGGCTGAGCGCGATATCGACCTTGCGGACCCGCGCGGCATCGATTTCGTGCTTTTCCAGGATGTCGAACAGCGCGGTGTTCAGGCCCTGAATCAGCGACGCCGACGGCCACAGCCGCAGCGCGATCTGCTCGAGCTCGAAGCGCTTGCCGAGATCGGCGGTCGCCGCGTCCGGTTTGCCGCCGTCGACATAGGCGTTGTAGAGGCCGCCGTCTTTGGCGGTGAGGAACTCTCGAGTCGCCAGGAAGTTTTGCTGCGCCAGGAGCGCCGCCAGCAAACCGGACAGCGCGCCGCGACATTGGTGGAATTTCACCGTGGGCGTGCCCCATGCGGCAAATGTTCCCGCCGCCTGACTGCCGGCAAGGCCGAACGCGCGCGCCATGGTATCGGCATCGAATTTCAGCAGCGAGCCGACCGCAGCTGCAGCGCCGAACGGACCGAGAATGCCCGGCCCATGCCAGCCGCGTGCGCGAAACACCGGATAATCGAGCCCGATGCCGATTCGCGTCGTCACTTCGCATCCCGCGGCAATGGCGGCCATAAGATCGCGGCCCGACAGCCCATCGCGTTCGGCGATGGCGAGTGCCGGCGGCACGATTTCGGGCGTGACGTGAGTCATGGTCGCGCGGTGCACGTCGCACATCGTCACTGCAGTGACGAGATAGCCGTTGAGCAGCGTCGCGCCGACAAGCGACAGATGCCCGCCGCCGATTACGCTCGACTCGCCGCCTTGCGCCAGAGCCGAAGCGAGCGCCGCCATCTGGCCGGTCTCCTCGCCCCGGTGGCCGGCGACCGCACAGGCGAGCGCATCCAAGAACAGCATCTTGCAATGCTCGCGAACCCGCTCCGGCAAATCGCCATAGCGCAGCGTAGCGGCGAATTTCGCCAGTGCCTGCGTGGTTTCCAGCGTTGCTTCCGCCGCCATATCGACGTCTCCTGCCAAAACCCGGCCGAAGGTTAGTGTTGGCGGCTGCGGCTGGCAATCAGCCGTTTACGGCGCGGGCCGCTGTGCCCTTGTGGGGGCTATATCCGACCCACTACAAGCGTGAAGCGTCGGCGCGTCGGGCGCCGGCAACTGGGAGAACGGCATGCGGCCGAGCCGCCGACAACCTGACGAATTACGCCCCGTCTCGCTCGAACGCGGCGTGGTGAAATATGCGGAAGGTTCCTGCTTCGTGAAATTCGGCGATACGCATGTGTTGGTCACCGCCACGCTCGAAGACCGCCTGCCGCCATGGCTCAAGGGCCAGCAGCGCGGCTGGATTACCGCCGAATACGGCATGCTGCCGCGCGCTACGCTCGAGCGCACCCGGCGCGAGGCGTCCGCCGGCAAACAGAACGGCCGTACGGTAGAGATCCAACGCCTGATCGGCCGCAGCCTGCGTTCGGTGGTCGATCTCAAGGCGCTGGGCGAGCGGCAGATCACCATCGACTGCGACGTGATCCAGGCCGACGGCGGCACCCGCACCGCATCGATTACCGGCGCCTGGATCGCGCTCTACGATTGCCTCGCCTGGATGAAGGCGCGATCGATGATCGAGGCCGAGGTGTTGCGCGATCATATCGCCGCGATTTCCTGCGGCGTCTGCTCGGGCACGGCCGTGCTCGATCTCGACTACGCCGAGGATTCGCAGGCCGACACCGACGCCAATTTTGTCCTTACCGGCTCGGGCAATATCGTCGAAGTGCAAGCCACCGCGGAAAAGACGCCGTTTTCCGAGGCGCAATTCTCGGCGCTGCTGGCGCTGGCGCGCAAAGGCATCACCAAGCTCGTCGATCTCCAGAAGATGGCGGTGATGTGAACGGTCAGGTACATCGCCGCATCAGGGGTCGCCTCGTGATCGCGACGCATAACCCGGGCAAGCTCGCGGAAATGCGGGAATTGCTTGCAACATACGGAATCGACGCCATATCGGCGGGCGAACTCCAGCTCAACGAGCCGGACGAGACCGGAATGACGTTCCGCGCAAACGCGCACATCAAGGCCGAAGCGGCGGCGACTGCGACCGGATTGCCCGCCTTTGCCGACGATTCCGGCCTCTCGGTCGATGCGCTCGACGGCGCGCCCGGCACACATTCCGCCCGTTGGGCGGGGCCCGACCGTAATTTTCGTCGCGCCATGGAGACGATCGAAGACAAGCTTCAAGGCTGCGGCGCAACGGCGCCGGACCGCCGCAAGGCCCATTTCATCTCGGCGCTGTGCGTCGCCTGGCCGGATGGTCATGTCGAGGAATTCGAGGCCAGTGTGCACGGCACGCTGGTCTGGCCGCCGCGCGGCGACAAGGGCTTCGGCTACGACCCGATGTTTTTGCCCGACGGCCACGCGCGCACATTCGGCGAAATGTCGAGCGACGAAAAGCATGGCCTGCCGCCGCGGGGCAAGGGCCTGTCGCATCGCGCCCGCGCCTTCGTCAAATTTGCGGAGGCCTGCCTTGATGGACGATGAGCAGGCCTTCGGTGTCTACATCCACTGGCCATTTTGTCTCTCCAAATGCCCCTATTGCGACTTCAACAGCCATGTGCGGCGCGAGCCGATCGACGAAGAGCGTTTTACGCGTGCATTTGCCGCCGAAATCGCCGCCACCGCCGCGCGCGTCCCCGGCCGTACCGTCTCGACGATCTTTTTCGGCGGCGGTACGCCTTCGCTGATGCGGCCGTCGACCATCGCCGGCGTGCTCGACGCCATTGCCGAGCACTGGCGGGTCGCGCCCGATGTCGAGATTACACTTGAAGCCAATCCGACGAGCGTCGAGGCGACGCGGTTTCGCGGCTATCGGACGGCCGGCGTCAATCGCGTGTCGCTCGGCGTTCAGGCGCTCGACGATCGCGTCCTTGCCGAGCTCGGCCGTAGGCATTCTGCGCGCGAAGCGCTCGACGCGGTTGCCGTCGCACGCACGGTATTCGGGCGTTATTCATTCGATCTGATCTATGCGCGGCCGAACCAGGAGCCGAAGGCTTGGGCGAGCGAATTGAAGACCGCACTGGCCGAAGCCGGCGAACATCTTTCGCTCTACCAATTGACCATCGAACCGGAGACACCGTTCGCCGCGCTTCATGCTGCGGGCAAATTGCACGTCCCCGACGCGGATATATCGCGCGCCCTCTATGACGCGACCCAGGATGTCTGCGCGGCACACGGACTGCCGGCTTACGAGATTTCCAACCACGCGCGGCCGGGCGGCGAATGCCGGCACAACTTGGTCTATTGGCGCGCCCATGAATACGCCGGCGTTGGTCCGGGCGCCCATGGCAGGCTCGATATTGACGGTCAACGGCACGCCACAGCCACCGAAAAACGGCCCGAAGCCTGGCTCGCCAGGGTCGAGGCGCGCGGCAACGGCCTCGTCACCGACGACCTGCTGACCCGCGAGGAAAGGTCGGACGAGTTCTTGCTGATGGGTCTTCGGCTGGCCGAAGGCATCGATCTTAAGCGCTACGGCGAGATCGCCGGCCGCGCGCTCGACCCCGTTCGCATCGCTACGCTGCACGAGTATGGTTTTGTCGAGACTACGGGCGATGGCCGGTTACGCGTGACGCTGCCAGGATTTCCCGTGCTCGATGCCGTCGTTGCCGACCTCGCAGCATAAGTCGTCCTAGAAATAGCGCCCCAAAAGTTAGTAAGGAAGCTTAGTATTTGTATTTGTTTGCGAGAACGGCAACGAGATGGGCAAAATGGCCTTCTCCGAGCATGAACGCCGGCGTTCAGGAGGTAGGTGCGATTGAGCCCGCCGCGAGCCGGATGGCCGACCAATGCATCGATTGGCGTCGGCGACTCTAGAATCGCGTAATTTCGGCCGGTAAACCCTCCCATTTATAAGGGAGCTTATTATCCTGCAGGCGATCCAGTGAAGCTTTTTGGCGCCGGTGAAATGACCTGTGCTCCAGCCGCGGCAACGCGCAGCACCGCAAGCCCGCGCTCATTGGTGCCGTCGGGCTTAAAGCGGAATAAGCCGTCGATACCCGAATAGCCCGACGGATTGGTCAGCACCTGCGGCGAAAAGGCCTGCGCGCCTTGAGTCTTCACCAGGGCGGCGACCAGGGCGACCGCATCATAGGCGAGCGTCGCAGTGCGTACCGGATCCTGATTGTAGCGGGCGCGGTAGCGGGTGGCGAAGTTCCGGTAGCCGGTGCCGTCCGGAGCCGCATACCAGCCGCCGTCAAGGGCAGCCGTCGCGTAGATGCGCGGGTCATCCCACAGACCGGTACCGAGCAGCTGCAGCCGCTTGAGATTGACGCCGTCGGCGATCAGCCCCTGGACGACATCCGGCACCGCGTCGCCGCCGTCGGGAATGAACAGGCAGTCGGCGCGCGTCGAGCCCAGCGCGATGTTGCGGATCGGCGCCGCCATCGCGGCCTTGTCATGCGGATACCGTTCGAGCGCGACGATCTGACTGCCGCTGCGGCGCGCAATCGCCTGCTTGAAAGCCGCTTCGACCACGGTACCGTAGGGATTGTCGGGGATGAGTGCGGCGTAGGAACGTTTACGCACTGAAGCGGCATATTGCACGATGCGGTCGACGTCCGATTCCGGCAGGAAACTCAGCAGATAGACGCCGTTCGAGGCGACATTGGCGTCGGTCGAAAAGGCGATCACCGGTACATTACGCGGCCGCGCCGCCTGGGCGACGAAGCTCACCGACTGCGAAAATAGCGGACCGAGAATGATCTGGGCGCCGCTATCGAGCGACTGCTGGGCCGCGATCTGCGCCGCCTGGGCGGTGCCGCCATCGTCTTTCAGCAGCAGTTGGATGTTCGGATCATTGAATTCGGCGATCGCCATGTCGGCGGCATTGCGCATCGATTGGCCGGCGAGGCCGGCATTGCCAGGCGCCGACAGCGGCAGGATCAGGCCCGCTTTGACCTGGCCGGCGCCGATGGTCGCGCCCGGCGGCAGCTGCGAGCTTTGCGGCCCGGGCGTCGTCGACAAATATTGGGAATTTCCGGAGCAGCCCGTGAGCAGCGCGCCCGCCGTCGCCAACAAGCCCGCAATCGAGCGGCGCCGCGTTGGCGTAACCGCCGACCCCTGAACCTGCATTTGCGCGGACACGGCGATTCTCCCCACGACGCCCAAAGCGTCGATGCTACGCCATTCAGACATATTGGCGGCGAATGGTTAACTAAATGAAAAGGATAGGGAATTTGCCGCGGCATGACGCCACAAAGCGGCGACGCTAGAGTGCCGTGCAATGAACGATACATCGCCTTATCCGCCGCGTGTCGCAGATGACCGGCCTCGTCGCTACGTGCTTGGCGGCCAGCCGATCGACGCGAGAAGGCTAGCGCCCGGACTGCAGATCGTCGCCACGCCGATCGGCAATCTCGGCGACATCACGCTGCGCGCGCTGGAAGCGCTCGCCGGCGCCGATCTGATCGCCTGCGAGGACACGCGCGTCACGCGCAAATTGCTCGACCGCTATGGCATCGCAAGGCCGCTGACGCCCTATCATGAGCACAACGCGGCGAAAGCGCGGCCCCTGTTGCTGCGCCGGCTCGCCGAGGGCGCCGCGATTGCGTTGGTTTCGGACGCCGGCACGCCGCTGATCTCCGATCCCGGATATAAGCTTGTTCGCGCCGCACAGGACGCCGGGCATACGATCACCGCACTGCCTGGCGCATCGGCGGTGATGGCGGCCTTGACCGTTGCAGGCCTGCCGACCGATCAGTTCCTGTTCGCCGGATTTCTGCCGCCGAAGCAAGCGGCGCGGCGTGCCCGCATTGCCGAACTGGCCCGTCTCCCCGCGACACTGATCTTATTCGAGGCGGGACCGCGCCTGGCCGCAGCGCTTGCCGACCTTGCCGCCGGACTTGGACAACGTCGGGAGGCGGCGCTGTGCCGCGAACTCACCAAGCTGCACGAGGAAATCCGGCGCGGGGATCTCACGACGCTGGCCGAGAACTACGCGCGCGAACCGCCGCGCGGCGAGATCGTTCTCGTCATTGCGCCGCCGCCGGCAAGCCGCCCCGTCGGCGCGGCCGAAACGGAAGCGCTGTTACGCCAAGCGCTCAAGCGCGTTTCGCTGAAAGACGCCGTGGCCGAGGTGGCGGATGCGACCGGGCTACCACGGCGCGAGGTGTATCAGCGCGCGCTGGCCCTTGCCGGCGAATCCGGGAAAGTAAAACATGGCGCGCCGCGCTGAGCCGAAAAAGCCGCCTAAATCGGCGCCGCGGCCGGAACGAGTCGAGGCCTTTCGGCTCGGCCTGTCGGCCGAAAGCCGCGCCGCCATGTTTTTAATCGCCAAGGCCTATCGGATCGCGGCACGCCGCTGGAAAACGCCATTCGGCGAGATCGACATCGTCGCGCGCCGCCGCCACGCGCTGGTCTTCGTCGAGGTCAAGGCGCGCGACACTATCGACAACGCGGCCGAAGCGGTGACCGAGCGGGGAAAGCAACGCATCGTCGGCGCCGCCGGATTCTGGCTCGCCCAACATCCCGATGACGTCAACGCCGAAATCCGTTTTGACGTCATTCTGGTCGCGCCCGGCAAAATACCGCGCCATATTGCCAACGCCTTCGATGCCAGCCGCTGAGACATGGTAGGGATCGCACCTGAAACTGCGTGGGCAAACCCCAACAGCGCGAACAAGAGTGTGAATATGGCCCTGAACGTCGCCGTCCAAATGGATCCGATCGAACGGATCAATATCCGTGGCGATTCCACTTTCGCGCTGCTGCTCGAAGCCCAAGTCCGCGGCTTCCCGCTGTCCTATTACACGCCCGGCCGGCTGGCGCTACGCGACGGCAAAGTGTCGGCCACCGTGCAGCCGCTCGCGGTACGCGACAAGGCCGACGACCATTTTACGCTCGGCGAGCCGCGCCACGTCGCGCTCGACTCCTTTGATGTCGTGCTGTTGCGTCAGGATCCGCCGTTCGATCTCGCCTATATCACGTCGACCCACATGCTCGAACGCATCCAGCCGCAAACGCTGGTCGTCAACGATCCCGGCCATGTGCGCAACGCGCCGGAGAAGGTTTTCGTCACCGAATTTCCCGACTTGATGCCACCGACGCTCGTGACCCGCGATCTCGACGCCATCAAGGCCTTCCGCGTCGAGCACGGCGACATCGTGATGAAGCCGCTCTATGGCAAAGGCGGTGAGGCCGTGTTCCGCCTGCAGCGCGAGGACCTCAATTTCGGCTCGCTTTTCGACCTTTTCGCGGCAACCTTTCGCGAGCCCTGGGTGGTGCAGAAATATCTGCCGGCGGTGAAAGAGGGCGACAAGCGCATCATCCTGGTCGACGGCGAGTTTGCCGGCGCCATCAACCGCGTGCCGGCACCCGACGATCTGCGTTCCAACATGGTGCGCGGCGGCGTGCCTAAAGCCACCGACCTCACCAAGCGCGAGCGCGAAATCTGCGCCCGCCTCGGGCCGGCGCTGCGCGAGCGCGGCCTGCTGTTCGTCGGCATCGACGTGATCGGCGATTTTCTCACCGAGATCAACGTCACCTCGCCGACCGGCATCCGCGCGGTGAAGAACTTCGGCGGCCCGGATATTGCGGCGCTGATCTGGGACAAGATCGAGACGAGGCGACGGTAGCTTTACGCGCGCGCCGGCGCGGGCGAATCCGCGCCGATGCCCGACGTGGAGGATTTCCGCAATGTCAGCACCAGTGTCGCCGCGAGCAGGCACAGCGCGCCGGCGATAAAAAAGGCCGGCAGGTAGGTCGAATACTCGGTGCGCACCAAGCCGGCGCCGAACGCCGCAGAGGCGGCGCCGATTTGGTGGCCGGCGAAAATCCAGCCGAACACCATTCCGGCGCGTTCGCGCCCGAACCGGTCGGCGGTCAGCTTGACCGTCGGCGGCACGGTCGCGATCCAGTCGAGGCCGTAAAACACCGCGAACAGCGACAAGCCGTAGAAGGTAAAATCGGTAAACGGCAGGTAGAGCAGCGACAGCCCGCGCAGCCCGTAATACCAGAACAACAGCCAGCGATTGTCGAAGCGGTCCGACAGCCAGCCGGAGCCGATGGTGCCGATGAAATCGAACGCGCCCATCATGGCAAGCACGCTGGCGGCCGCCGTGGCGGCGAGCCCGTAGTCGTGGCACAGCGTGATGAAATGGGTCTGGACCAGGCCGTTGGTGCTACAGCCGCAAACGAAGAACGTGGCGAACAGCACCCAGAAGGTCGGCACCCGCACGCAATCCCGCAGCACGATCAACGGCGACATCAGCAACGACACCAGCCCGACGCCTGAGGGCGGCGGCGGCGACACCACGGTCTCGCCGTAGAGCGGCAGATTGAGATCGCTCGGCCGGTCGCGCATCAGGACGAACGCCACAATCGCGGTGAGCGCCAGAACGCCGGACACGAAGACCAGCGCGATGCGCCAGCCGAAGCGGGTGGTGAGTTCGGCAATCAGCGGCAGAAACACGAGTTGGCCGGTCGCGGAACTCGCCGCCAGCATGCCCATCACCAAGCCGCGGCGATGATTGAACCAGCGCGTCGCAACGGTCGCTGCCAACACCATTGCGGTCAGGCCGGTGCCGATGCCGGCGATGATGCCCCACAGCACGATGAGCTGCCAAACCCGTGTCATCGCCAATGAGGCGAGAAAACCCGTCGCGATCAGCACGCAGGCGGCGACGATGACGTGGCGGACGCCGAAGCGGTTCATGAAGGCAGCGGCGAATGGCCCGAACAATCCGTACAGCAAAATGCGCAGCGCCAGCGCCGAGGAGATTTGCGCGTCGGTCCAGCCGAACTCGTGCTCCAGCGGCACGATCAGCACGCCGGGCGTTCCCATCGCCGCAGCGGTGACCAGCATGGTGAGGAAAGTGGCGGCGACGACGATCCAGCCGTAGTGGATGTTGCGGCGGGCGAAGGACGCGGCCAACGCTGTGGACGCCATGATGTCTCGATCCGTTGCGATGACTGTCGGTTAAATGACGATCATCATGATTGCTTGCTTATTGATGACGATCATCATATAATTTGTCAATTGGCTGGCTGCATAGCAGAGGCGCGCCATGAGAGTAAGCCGGCAGAAAGCAGCGGAAAACCGCGAACGCATCGTCGATGCGGCCAGCGCCTTGTTTCGCGCCAAGGGCTTCGGCGGCATCGGCGTCGCCGACATCATGAAGGCGGCCGATCTCACGCATGGCGGATTTTACGGCCATTTCGCCTCGAAGGACGATCTCATCGCGCAAGCAAGCCGGCGGGCGATGGCGCGTGCCGCGGCGAATTGGGGCAAGGTCGTCGCGACGGCGCCAAAGAATCCTTATGCCGCCCTGGTCGCTCATTACCTCTCGCCGCACCATCGCGATCATCCGGACCAAGGCTGCGCCTTTGCCGCGTTGAGTGGCGATGCGGCGCGATGCGCCAAGCCGGTGCGTGCTGCTTTTAGCGCGGGTCTTGAGCCGCTCATCGATGTCCTCACCAGCGCCGTGCCGGGACGGTCGAAAGCGCTGCGCCGGAGAAAGGCCATTGCCGCGCTGGCCGAACTGACCGGTGCTTTAATCCTCGCCAGAGCCGTGGATGAGGTCGCTCTGTCGAATGAGATTCTCGAATCGGCTCGGCAAGAGCTGTTGGCGGCGGTCAGCCGGTAACTGTCGCCGGGGGGCTTTGTTCTCGAAATGTTCTTGACGTTCTGAAAAGTCCCGTTACTCTGGCCCTTCGGCAAAGGGACTGAGTTGGGGCTGCCATGGTCCAGCGCGTATCCACGGTTTCATTCGAGGGCATCGAGGTTCGACCTGTCGACGTCCAGGTGCAGGTGGCGCCGGGCATGCCGGCTTTCACCATCGTCGGCCTCCCTGACAAGGCGGTCTCGGAAGCGCGGGAGCGGGTGCGCTCGGCCTTGATCGCGTCGGGGCTTGCTTTGCCGGCGCGCCGCATCACTATCAATCTGGCGCCCGCCGACCTGCCCAAGGAAGGCAGCCATTACGATCTGCCGATCGCGCTCGGACTGATGGCGGCGATCGGCGCCATTCCGCACGATGCGCTTGCCGGCTTCACGGTCTTGGGCGAGCTCGGGCTCGACGGCTCGATTGCCGCAGTGGCTGGCGTCTTGCCCGCCGCCATCGGCGCGAATGCGCGCGGCGAGGGCCTGATGTGTCCCGCCGCCTGCGGGCCGGAAGCGGCCTGGGCGAGCCCGGAAATCGAGATCATCGCCGCCGCTTCGCTCATCCAACTCGCCAATCATTTCAAAGGTACGCAGGTGCTGTCGCGGCCGCAGCCGAAAATCCTCGAATTGAAGGGTGCGGCGCTCGACCTTGCCGATATCAAAGGCCAGGAAAGCGCCAAGCGCGCGCTCGAAGTCGCCGCAGCCGGCGGCCATAACCTGCTTATGGTCGGTCCGCCCGGCGCCGGCAAATCGATGCTGGCGGCTCGCCTGCCCTCGATCCTGCCGCCGCTGGCGCCGGCCGAATTGCTCGAAGTCTCCATGGTCGCCTCGGTCGCCGGCGAGATCAAGGGCGGCGCGCTGACCAATCGCCGCCCGTTCCGCGCGCCGCATCATTCCGCCAGCATGCCGGCTTTGGTGGGCGGTGGATTGCACGCCCGGCCGGGCGAAATTTCGCTCGCGCATCACGGCGTGCTGTTTCTCGACGAGCTGCCGGAGTTCCAGGCGCAGGCGCTCGATTCGCTGCGCCAACCGCTCGAAAGCGGCGAGGTATCGATCGCGCGGGCCAATCATCGCGTCACCTACCCGGCGCGCTTCATGCTGGTCGCGGCGATGAATCCGTGCCGCTGCGGCCGTGCCGACGAGCCCGGCTTCGCCTGCCGCCGCGGGCCCAATACGCGTTGCTCCGCCGATTACCAGGGCCGCATTTCCGGTCCGCTGCTCGACCGCATCGACTTGCATATCGAAGTGCCGGCAGTGACCGCGGCCGATCTCATCCTGCCACCGCCGGCCGAAGGCAGCCGCGAAATCGGCGAACGCGTCGCACTGGCCCGCGAGCGGCAGGTGGCGCGTTATGCCGCAATCGGCCTGCCGCATGTCCGCAGCAACGCCGCAGTCGCCGGTGCGGTGCTGGAGGACGTGGCGCGGCCGGACGCCAGCGGAATGTCGCTGCTGCGCGAAGCCGCCGACGCGATGCGGCTCTCCGCCCGCGGCTACCACCGCGTGCTCCGCGTCGCACGCACGCTTGCCGATCTCGACGGCGTCGAGAAAGTCGGCCGCGTGCATTTGGCGGAAGCACTGTCCTACCGGGCGCTCGCGGACGAGGTCAGGCGGGCGGCGTAAATTTTCTCACGGTGCATACCGCCGAGAGCACTTCGATCTCATCGAACGCTGCTCTATCCCGTCCCGTTGCCGTGCGCCGCGCCGCGGATGCCGATGGCGGACAAAAACTCCTGCCGCGTTTCGGCGTGGTCGCGAAACACTCCGAGCATGCGGCTTGTCACCATGGTGACGCCGGGTTTGTGCACGCCGCGGGTGGTCATGCATTGATGCGTGGCTTCGGTGACCACGGCGACGCCGTGCGGCTTGAGCACGGCATCGAGACAGGATGCAATCTCCGCCGTCATCTTTTCCTGAATCTGCAGGCGCCGCGCAAAAACCTCGACCAGCCGCGCCAATTTGGAAATGCCGACGACGCGGTTGCGCGGCAGGTAGCCGATATGCACCCGGCCGATGATCGGCGCGAGATGATGCTCACAATGCGATTCGAAGCGGATGTCGCGCAGCACCACGACCTCGTCGTAGCCGCCGGTCTCTTCGAAGGTGCGCTTGAGATATTCCCGCGGATCGTCGCCGTAACCGGAAAACCACTCTTCATAGGCGCGGACCACGCGCGCCGGGGTGGCGCGCAATCCCTCGCGATCCGGATCGTCGCCGGCCCAGCGGATGAGCGTGCGCACCGCAGCTTCGGCCGCCGTGCGCGACGGACGCTCGGACGCGCCGGGTCCGCCGTTTTTCGCACGCGAGCGCTTAGAACTTACAACTTTGTCCATCCGATTTCTCCGGCCGGGGCTTTGCATCGAGACGCCCGACAATCAGCCCCAAACGGCTTGAGGCCGCCGCATGTTAACAAAGCATCAACCCTTCCTCCAATCGCATCCGGTCGCACTCGGACCGCCACTGCCGGTGCAAGCAATAGGCAAGGTTCCTCCGTCAAAATCCCCTTCGCCACATCGATAAACCGGGGTTAAGCGCGGCTTGCGACCAAGTGAGCCGGCCGTCCCGAGCGGAAATGGTGACCATGCGGGATCGCGCCAGTTTCGGAACACCCGCGATCCTCACGCGACGGCTGCTGTCGCTCGTCGTCCGCGCCCTTGCCATCACCTCGATGTCATTCGCCGTGGCGTTCGGCTTTCTGTCGGGGGCGACGGCCCCCGGCGCACATTACGACCCGAACGCGTTCGCCATCGGCGTTGCCGCCCTGTTCGGAGCGTCCTGCGGCGCCATGGGTATCCTGCTTTCGCGCATTCGTCAGATGAAGGCCGAATTGCGCGGGCTCGAGGGGCGTCTCGACGCGGCGGACGACCGGCATTGGGAATTCAGGGAAGCGCAGGAACGCGCCAAGAGCTTCTTCGAAGCGCAGGGCGACGTTATTGTCCGCCGCGACGGCCAGGGCGCGATCACCTACGCCAACGATGCATTCTGCGCGCTCGCCGGGCGCCCGCGCGAGACGCTGCTGGGCACCGGCTTCACGCTGCCGCTCGAGGCGCAGGGCGAGACTACGGTCCTCGCCGACGGCACCAAGATGCACGATCAAAAAATCGCGGCGGCAGACGGCGCGCGCTGGATCGCGTGGCGGGAGGTCACCGTTCGCTCCGATGGCGGGAGCGAGATGCAAAGCGTCGGCCGCGACGTGACCGACCGCGTTATCGCCGAACGCGCGCTGGCCGATGCGCGCGATCAGGCGGAAGCCGCGAACCGCGCCAAGTCGCGTTTCCTGGCGATGGTCTCGCATGAGATCCGCACCCCGCTTAATGGAATACTCGGCATGGCCGATCTGCTCGGCGACACGGCGCTGGCGCCGGAGCAGGCGACCTATCTCACGGCGATGAAAACATCCGGCGGCACCCTGGTATCGTTCATCGAGGAATTGCTCGATCTGGCAAAGATCGAGGCGGGCCGGCTCGATCTCGCCCCGCGGCCGTTCGCGTTGGCCGGTTTTGTCGAGGAGGCAGTCGAACTGTTGGGGCCGCGCGCACAGGCCAAGGGTCTCGAAATCTGCGGTTATGTCGACGAGCGCCTGCCATCGCGCGTGGTCGGCGACGCGGCCCGGCTGCGCCAGGTGATTTTCAACCTTGTCGGCAATGGCATCAAGTTCACCGAAACCGGCGGCATTTCGATCATCGTCGAGCCTGGAGTCCATCCCGACCAAATCGTCATGGCCGTGCGCGATACCGGCATCGGCATCGCGCCGGAAGATCAGGCGCGCGTATTCCTCGAATTCGAACAGGCCGACGTCGGCTCGACGCGAAAATTCGACGGCATCGGCGTCGGTCTGACCATTTCCAAGCGCATCGTCGAGCGCATGGGCGGATCGATCGCCATCGAGAGCGCTCCAGGTCAGGGTTCGACGTTTCGCGTCGCCATTCCGTTGCCGTGCGCCGGCGACGTGGACCGGCAGCCGGTGTCGGTTCCCGACCTTTCCGGCAACGACATTCTCATCATCGCGCCGGCTGTGGTCGAAGCGTCATTGCTGGCGCGGCGCCTGCAGCGCTGGGGCGCGCATACGACGATCGTGCCCGATGAGGCGGTCGCCGCGGCGTTGCTGCCCGAGCAATTGTGGAGCGCCGTGCTGGTCGATCATGCGCTCGGCAACGCCGCCAGTACGTCATTGGCGCGCACGACCGCAGCCATTCCGCGGCGTATCGTTCTGGCGACGCCGGCCATGCGCAACGAACTCGCGGCCCTAAAGGAAGCCGGCTTCACCGGCTATCTGATCAAGCCGGTACGCGCGGCCTCGCTGGCGGCGCGCTTCGGCGCCGACGATGCGTTCGACCACGGCGCCGGAATCGAGCCCGCCGAAACGTCCGATCCCCTATCCGCCGCCGGCGGCCTCTCGGTGCTGGTCGCCGAGGACAACGAGATCAATGCGCTTCTTGTCCGCGCCCTTCTGGCGAAGCTCGGCCACCGCCCGACCATGGCCGGCAGCGGCGGCGCCGCCGTCGAATGCTGGCTGGCCGCGCGCACCGCCGGCGCACCATTCGATCGCGTGCTGATGGATCTGCACATGCCCGGCATGGACGGTCTCGAAGCCACCCGTCGCATCCGCTTGTTCGAAGCCGAGGACGACAGTCCGCGCACGCCGATAGTCGCGCTTACCGCCAACGCATCCGCCGAGGATCGCGAGGCCAGCCTCGCCGCCGGCATGGACGGCTTTTTGGTCAAGCCGCTCGATCGCGAACGGCTTGCCGCCGCGCTCGCTACAGCGGACGCCGCGGCTGTCGCAGCGTGAGGATCACAGCCGGCGCAGCGCCACTTGTTCGACCCGGTGGCTTTCGCTTTTCTCGAGAATGAGATCGGCGCGCTGCCGCGTCGGCAAAATGTTCTCATGCAGATTGACCAGATTGATGCGGTCCCAGATCGACGTCGCGGTGGCGATCGCCTCGTCATCCGAGAGCCGCGCATAGCGGTGGAAATAGGATTTTGGATCGGCGAAGGCGGTGCCGCGCAACGTCAAGAACCGGCTGACATACCATGCCAGCAGCATGGACTCCTCGGCGTCCAGATAGATCGAGAAATCGAAAAAATCCGAGACGAACGGAACCGCCTTGCCGTCTCTGGGCAAGCGGCCGGCCTGCAGCACATTGAGCCCTTCGACGATCAAGATGTCCGGCCGATCGATCTCGATCCACTGATTGGGAATGACGTCGTAGATGAGATGCGAATAGACCGGCGCGCGCACCGGCCGGCGGCCGGCTTTGATATCGGAGAGAAAGCGCAATAAAGCCGGCAGGTCGTAACTCTCCGGAAAGCCCTTCTTCTCCATCAGGCCTTCTCGATCGAGCACCGCGTTGGAGTAGAGGAAGCCGTCGGTCGTGATGAGGTCGACCTTGGGCACGTTCGGCCAGCGGGCGAGCAAGGCCTCCAGCACCCGCGCGGTCGTCGATTTGCCGACCGCGACCGAGCCGCCGACGCCGATAATATACGGCATCTTGGCGTCTTCGGTGCCGAGAAAGCCTTGCTGCGCACGAAACAGATTTTGCGTCGCGGCCACGTAAAGCGAGAGCAGCCGCGACAGCGGCAGATAGATGTCCTCGACCTCGGACATATCGAGCCGGTCGTGCATCGAGCGCAGCCGCGCGACTTCGACCGGCTCGAGCGTCATCGGCGTATCCTGGCGGAGCGTCGCCCATTCGGCTCGCGAGAACACGCGATAGGGCGAGACGTCCTCTTCGGTGCGCTGCTCCATTCGGATAGACCCTACCCGCCCTTGCGCGCGGCCTTCTCGTCGAGGCCCGATTGGCGCGTGCGCTCGCCAAGCTCGGCCTCAACTTCGTCCAGCGCGATGCCGCGGGCATGGAGCACGACCAGCAGGTGATAGAGCACGTCGGCGGCTTCCCCGATCATGCGGTCCTTATCCTCGCCGACCGCAGCGATAACCGCTTCGACGGCTTCCTCGCCGAGTTTTTTGGCACAATGGATCACGCCGCGGTCGAGCAATTTGCGGGTGTAGGAGATATCCGCACTCTCGCGCGCGCGGTCCTTGACGCGCCTCTCGAGGTCATGAAGCGTAAAACGGTCCATGCGGCTTCTTAGCATCTCCGCAGTCGGGCGGGGAGAGGCGGTATCCAAACTTGGCTTGTCTCTGCCGATATTTTGCTGCCTTCGCCCACCGGTGTGGGGACGATGAACGCTCGGAACGAAGGCTGGTCCGGGCGGAGCAATCCCGCTAAGGATCGAGCCGTATCGGCAGGCCGGCTTTCGCCATGTACTCCTTGGCCTGACGCACGGAATACTCGCCGAAATGGAAAATCGACGCGGCCAACACGGCGGTGGCATGACCGTCGCGGATGCCGGCGACGAGGTGATCGAGATTGCCGACGCCGCCCGAGGCGATGACCGGAACCGATACCGTGTCGGCAACGGCGCGCGTCAGCGCGATATCGAAGCCCCGCCGGGTGCCGTCGCGATCCATCGAGGTGAGCAGAATTTCGCCGGCGCCGAGCGCCGTCACTTCGCCCGCATAGCCGACGGCGTCGATGCCGGTGGGATGGCGGCCGCCATGGGTGAAGAGTTCCCAGCGCTCCGGCTCGGCCGGCTGCGATACTTTCTTGGCGTCGATCGCGACCACGATGCATTGGTCGCCGAATTTCTCCGCCGCCTCTTTCACGAATTCGCGGCGCGATACCGCGGCGGTATTGATCGAGACTTTGTCGGCGCCGGAAGCCAGCAGCGCCCGGATGTCCTCGATGGAGCGCACGCCGCCGCCGACGGTGAGCGGCATGAAACAGGCTTCCGCGGTGCGCCGGACCACGTCGAGCATGATGCCGCGGTTCTCGTGGCTCGCGGTGATATCGAGAAACGTCAGTTCGTCGGCGCCCGCTTGGTCGTAAGCGATCGCCGCCGCGACCGGATCGCCGGCGTCGCGCAGGTTGATGAAGTTGACGCCCTTGACGACGCGGCCGTCCTTGACGTCGAGGCAGGGAATGACCCGGACCTTAAACATGTCACGCCGTCGCCCGCGCGCCGCGCAGCAGTGCAAGCGCCGCGGCCGCATCGAGCCGGCCGTCATAGAGCGCGCGCCCGACAATCGCACCTTGCAGTTTTTGCGCGCGCGGCTTCAGCAAGGCGCGCACGTCGTCAAGCGAGGCGAGGCCGCCTGAAGCGACGACCGGGATCGAAATCCGTTCGGCTAGCGCAATCGTCGCGTCAAGGTTCAGACCTTCAAGCATGCCGTCGCGCTTAACGTCGGTATAGATGATGGCGGCGACGCCGGCGTCCTCGAAGCGGCGCGCAAGATCGAGCGCGGAAAGCTCCGCGGTCGCCGCCCAGCCCTCGACTGCCACCTTGCCGTCGCGGGCGTCGAGACCGACGGCGACGCACCCGGGATGAGTGCGTGCTGCGTCTTTGACCAGCGCCGGATCGCGCACCGCCGCGGTGCCGATGATGACGCGCGCGACACCTTTGCCGAGCCACCCTTCGATCGTCGCGCGGTCGCGGATGCCGCCGCCGAGCTGCACCGGGATTTTCAGCGCGCCGAGGATGCGCTCGACCGCCGCCGCGTTGACCGGCTTGCCGGCGAAAGCGCCGTCGAGATCGACGACGTGCAGATAGCCGAAGCCTTGACGCTCGAACGCTTGTGCCTGCGCCGCCGGATCGCGGCTGAACACCGTCGCCCGCGCCATGTCGCCTTGCTGTAGCCGCACGGCTTCGCCGTTCTTCAGATCGATGGCGGGAAACAGAATCACGGCTTCCACTTCAAGAAATTCGCGATCAGCGCGAGACCGAGCTTCTGGCTCTTCTCCGGATGAAACTGCGTGCCGACGATGTTGTCACGCCCGACGATCGCGGTCACCAACCCGCCGTAGTCGGCTGCCGCGATGAGATCGGCCGGTTGCGCCGGATTGAGCTGATAGGAATGCACGAAATAGGCGTGCCGACCTTGCGGTCCGAGCGCCAATCCGTCGATCAGCTTGTGCGCACGCGCCACATTGAGCGTGTTCCATCCCATATGGGGAATTTTCAGGCTCGGATCGCTCGGCGTAATCCGGTCGACCTCGCCGGCGATCCAACCGAGGCCCTCGGTTACTTCGTATTCGCGCCCACGCTCGGCGAGAAGTTGCATGCCGACGCAAATTCCGAAGAACGGTCGCCCGTTGCGGCGGACCGATTCCTCGAGCGCATCGACCATTCCCGCAACCGCATCGAGGCCGCGCCGGCAATCGGCAAATGCGCCGACCCCCGGCAGCACCACGCGATCGGCACGCGCCACCACGTCCGGATCTTGAGTGACGACGATCGGCTGATCCAGACCGGCCTCATGCGCGGCGCGCTCGAACGCCTTGGCGGCCGAATGCAGGTTGCCGGACCCGTAGTCGACGATGGCGACGTTCACCGCTGCGCTCCCGGCTCGGGAAAAAGACCGATAATGCCGGACGTAACGGACAGGCCCGAAGCGGGCGGCACCGGCGGCGAGGCTGGGTTCGGCGGCGCGCCGCCGCGATTGGATGCATTGCGGACCCAGACGTCGAAAAAGCGCCGCTCGGCATTTTCGAGATCGTCGCCGCAGATGACGCCGATATCTTTCCAGAGCCGACGCCTAAGCGTGAAGCGCCGCAGCGTGCCGGCTTCGAACCCGATCAACAGCGAGATCAGGACGCCCGCGAGCGCGATGACGAAAGCCGACGCGCCGACGCCGTGCAGGACCGTGTCGAGGACCGCGATCGCGACAAGATAGATCGCGAGCACCAACCAGAGCCGGTGCCGCAACATCCACAGCGGCGTGAGCAAGAACGCCCACCAGTAAAATCCATCGCGCACGAAGGCAAAGCGCGCGGGCTCGGCCAATGCATCGGCGGCCCGCAGCGGCGGCTCATGGACGGTATAAACGGACATTGGCTTTTCGTCTCTCAAAGACTTCGTCTGTTTGGGCTAGAGCGGGATGCGATTTTCTTGAATCATTGTCCCGCTCTAGCCCTTTGTTCGCGCATGATCTTTTCCGAAAACCGGGTTCCACTTTTCGGGATCATGCTTTAGGTGCCGAGCGTGCCTTTGGTCGATGGCACCTGATTCGCGGCCCGCGGATCGATGGCGACGGCCGCACGCAGCGCCCGCGCCAGACCCTTAAAGCAGGATTCGGCAATATGATGGTCGTTACTGCCGTAGAGCGTGGCGACGTGCAGCGTCACCGCGGCATTCACCGCGAAAGCCTGAAACCATTCCGCAATAAGCTCGGTATCGAATGGACCGATCTTGGCGCGCACGAAATCCACCTTGAACACCAGGAACGGCCGGCCGGATATATCGATGGCGACGCGGGTGAGCGCCTCGTCCATCGGCAGATGCACGTCGGCATAGCGGGTAATGCCCTTCATATCGCCGAGCGCCTGCCTGAGCGCCTGGCCCAGTGCGATACCGACATCCTCGGTGGTGTGGTGATGATCGATGTGCAGATCGCCCTTGGCCTTGACGCTGATATCGATGCGGGAATGCCGCGCCAAAAGGTCGAGCATGTGATCGAGAAAGCCAATGCCGGTCGCGATCGATGCGCGGCCCTCGCCGTCGAGATCGATCGCGACCTCGACGGCGGTTTCCTTGGTGGTCCGTTTCACGGACGCCTTGCGCATTGCGCTCTCCGCACGGTAATCGCCGGCCTTTTATCAGGACTCGGCCCGACCTGCCACTGGCCGCCCCCGGATTTGCATTGGCGGCAGCCAACTCCTAAATCTCCACCTGCAAAAGGGTTTCCCGGCGCATGACATCACTCGAAACCGGCCAAGCCATCCATTGGCACGGCACCACGATCCTGACCGTCCGCAAGGGCGGGCTGGTCGCCGTCGGTGGTGACGGCCAAGTGTCGATCGGCCAGACCATCGTCAAAGCCAATGCCAAGAAGGTGCGCCGGCTCGGCGGCGGCGCCGTTATCGGCGGCTTTGCCGGTGCCACCGCCGACGCTTTCACGCTGTTCGAGCGGCTGGAATCCAAGCTCGAACAATATCCCGGCCAATTGACCCGCGCCGCCGTCGAGCTGGCCAAGGACTGGCGCACCGACCGCTTTTTGCGGCGGCTCGAAGCCATGATGATCGTTGCCGACAAGGACGTGTCGCTGGTGCTCACCGGCACCGGCGACGTCTTGGAGCCCGAAGCCGGCATCGTCGGCATCGGCTCCGGTGGCAATTACGCGCTTGCCGCCGCCCGCGCGCTCGCCGACGGGCCGCTCGATGCCGAAGCGATCGTGCGCCGCGCGCTCGATATCGCGGCGGAGATTTGTGTATATACGAACCGTAACGTGACCGTCGAGACGTTGAAAGCGTGACCGACTTTTCCCCCCGCGAAATCGTCTCCGAACTCGACCGCTTCATCGTCGGGCAGAATGACGCCAAGCGCGCGGTCGCGATCGCGCTGCGCAATCGCTGGCGGCGGCTGCAGCTCGACGACCGACTGCGCGAAGAGGTGCTGCCGAAGAATATTTTGATGATCGGGCCGACCGGCGTCGGCAAAACTGAAATCTCGCGACGCCTGGCTAAGCTTGCCGGCGCGCCCTTCCTCAAAATCGAAGCGACGAAATTCACCGAGGTCGGCTATGTCGGCCGCGATGTCGAGCAGATCGTGCGCGACCTGGTCGAGGTCGCCATCGGTTTGACGCGAGATAGAAAGCGCAAGGACGTGCAGGCGCGCGCGCAGCAGGCCGCCGAAGACCGCGTACTCGACGCGCTGGTCGGTGCCGGCGCCGGCGCCGCGACCAAGGAAACCTTCCGCAAGAAACTGCGCGCCGGCGAGCTCAACGACAAGGAGATCGAAATCGAAGTGCAGGCCGCGGGCGGCGGCATGCCGCTATTCGACGTTCCGGGGATGCCGGGCGCGCAGATGGGTGCGATTTCGATCGGCGACATATTCGGCAAGCTCGGCGGCAACCGCACCAAAACGCGGCGCGTCACCGTGCAGGATTCCTACGCCATCCTTGTCAACGAGGAATCCGACAAGCTGCTCGACACCGATCAACTGACGCAGGAAGCGATCAAGGCGGTCGAGAACAACGGCATCGTCTTCCTCGACGAGATCGACAAGATCTGCGCGCGCGACGGCCGCGTCGGCGCCGACGTATCGCGCGAGGGCGTACAACGCGACCTGTTGCCGCTGATCGAAGGCACCACGGTGGCCACCAAGCACGGCACGGTGAAGACCGACCATATTTTGTTCATTGCTTCGGGCGCCTTCCACATTTCGAAGCCGTCCGATCTGCTTCCCGAGCTGCAAGGCCGGCTGCCGATCCGTGTCGAGCTCAAACCGCTCACCCGCGACGATATGCGGCGCGTTCTCACCGAGCCGGAAGCGTCGCTGATCAAGCAATATATCGCGCTGATGGCGACCGAAGGCGTAACGCTGGAATTTACCGAAGATGCGATCGACGCCGTGGCCGACATCGCGGTGGCGGTGAACTCGAGCGTCGAAAATATCGGGGCGCGGCGACTGCAGACCGTTATGGAGCGCGTGCTCGACGATGTGTCGTTCGGCGCTCCCGACCGTTCCGGCGAAACGGTCAGGATCGATGCCGCCTACGTGCAAAAGCATGTTGGCGACCTCGCCAAGAACGCGGATTTGAGCCGGTTTATCCTGTAACGGCACCCAACTCCGCTTGGTCACTCTGCCGCGGCGCAAGCGCATAGCGCAGACCGATATTTGCGGCTAATCTCGCTCCGATCGAGCCGGGGTCGGCCATGCTAACGCGTCGCCGTATGATTGAGTTGTCGGCCGCGTCGACATTCGCGGCGGGTTTAGCCGTGCGGGCGCGGGCGCAGACCAGCGCCTGGCCCAACCGCTCCGTTCGCTTGATCGTACCCCTCGCCGCCGGAGGACCGACCGACACGGTTGGGCGCGTCCTCGCCGACCAACTGTCGAAGCTGTGGGGTCAACAAGTCGTCATCGAAAACAAGCCGGGCGGCGGCACCAATGTCGGCAACGAATTTGTCGCCCATTCCGAGCCAGACGGCTACACGGCGCTGTACGGCACCTCATCGCTGGCGACGGTTGTCGGTCTCTATCACTCGCTCGCATACGATCCGGCGGTGGATCTTGCGCCGGTCTCGCTGGTCGCCAAGTTTCCGTTCTTCATGTTCGTGTCGAACTCTTCACCGGCCAAGTCGGTCAAGGAATTTATTGCCGACGCCAAGGCGCACCCGGGCAAGCGCATCATGGGCTCTCCGGGCACCGGCAGCGCGCCGTATCTCAGCGAGGAGTTCTTTTTGCAGATGGCCGACATCAAAATGACGCATGTGCCTTATCACGGCGCGGCTCCTGCATTTATCGACCTTATCCCCGGCCGCATCGACTGCTATTTCGGCAGCGGCGAATTGCTGACGTATTCGCGCTCGGGCCAGGTGCGCGCGCTGGCGACGACCGGCGCCAGGCGATCCGCGGCCGAACCGGAATTGCCGACCATCGCCGAGGCCGGCGTTCCCGGCTATGCCGTCGATTCATGGCAGGGCGTTTTCCTGCCGGCCAAGACCCCGCCCGAAATCATAAACAAAATGAGCGCGGACATTACGACGGTACTTGCGGTGCCGGCGATCAAGGAAAAGCTGGCGCGCTCCGCCTATGCGGCACAGGGCTCGACTCCGGACGAGCTCCGCAAGTGGTTGCAAGCGGACACTGCGAAGTGGCGCGCCGTGATCAAAACGGCGGGCATCAAGATCGATTAGTTCTTGGCGGGCTCTTGTTTGATCTGGCGGATCAACGCCATCCATTTCTCGACTTGGGCGAGGACCCGCGTGTCGGCGGTGGTGCTGCGCGTCGCAGCGGTCTTCATCGGCATGGCGAGACTGTCGGACATGAGCACTCCTGCGCACAACGGCGCTGACTTGCAGAGCGCACTTCTTGCAAAAGAAATTGGCCAATTCTTGCAGCTTGTGTGGCTTTCTAAGCGTTAAGGTTAACAGGCAATCGCCGGAGCACGATTGCCGCTGACGGCGGCGATCGCCTCTCGATCAAGTTCGCGCAGGCAATTCGGCAATCGTGCTCTACCGCGCACGGCGCAAACGGACGTAGAGCGCCCCTTCTCCGCCATGACTCGGATGTGCTGCGTCGAAGCCGACGACGAAGTGGCGGAATTCCGGCAACGCAAGCCACATTGGCACTTGCCGCCGCAGCACGCCGCGCTCGCCGAAATCATGCGCGCCCTTGCCGCCGCCTTTGCCGGTGACGACCAGCGCCAGCTTTGCATCCGCTGCCTGGGCTTGGCGCAGAAAGCGAAGCAGCGCGCCATGTGCTTGCCGCTGCGTCATGCCGTGCAGATCGATGCGCGCATCGATGGCGGCGCGACCGCGCGCGACGCGCTGCTTGAGCCGGCGGTCGAACGGCGCGAGCGGAAGCGGTTTGGCCGCCGGCTGCGGTTCTTGCCGTATTGCGGATTGCGCCGGGCTCCGTGCCGATTGGCGCGCTTCGTGACCTGCTTCTTGAGTCGAACCGGCGCCTGGCTTAGGCGATGTTTTTGCCGACCGCAGCGGTTTGATCGAGCGCGCAAAGCCGACCCACAGCGCGTGGTCCTCATCGCTTAAATTGCGGCGACGGCTCATTTTTTTCGTCGCGATTTGCCATTCGGCTTGGCGGCGGAAGTGACTGCGGGTGCGGGTTTTGTCTTCGGCTGCGGTGTCGCTTCCGCGGTGGGATCGACCGCCGTGGGATCGACCATCGTACTGGCACTGAAGTTCAGGCTGAACCCGCTCAGCCGTTCCGGCGGCAACGGCGTATCGCGCCCAGCCTCGACCGGATCGAGTTGACGCGGAATGAGCATGGTGAACTCGCCGGCATGCTTGATGCGCCCGGCAATCCGGGCCGCTTCATCGCCGGCACCGAAATAAATGTCGGCGCGCGCCGGCCCGACGATGGCCGAACCCGTGTCTTGCGCGATGACAAGCCGGTCGAATTTTGTTTCTGCCTTTTGGTTGGCGATCGGCAAGTCGGCCTCGATGAAGAACGGCGTGCCGTAGGCGTGCAGCGAGCGATCGACCGCGATCGACCGGCCGGGCGTGAGCTCGACACCCTCCCCGCCGACCGCTTCGTCTTCGGTGGCGAGATCGGTAATGCGGAAGAACACGTAGGACTTGTTTTCGCGACGCACTTCTTTGGCTTGATCGGGATTGGCCTCCATCCAAGCGCGAATGCTCTGCATCGACACTTGATCCTTGGTCATGATCTTGTCGTCGACCAGGATGCGGCCGACCGGCGTATACGGCCAGCCATTGTGGGAATCGTAGTTGACGCGCAAGATGGTGCCGTCTTCCAGTCGAATCCTGGCAGACCCCTGAATTTGCGCGAACAAAACGTCGACCTGGTCGTGCAGGTAGCAGATTTCGAGGTGCCAGCCGTCGAGCGCGCCATCCTCGATTTCGGCGCGGGTGTAGTACGGCACGATCTTGCGGCGGCCGACGCGGCGACCGACCAGGACGCCCTTGCTTGGAAAGACTTGTTTTCCGAGCCGCCGCCAACCGGAGACAACGAGATTGGGTGGCCGGCGATAGAGCGGCGCCGTAAACTCCCCGGTCGGCACGCGCGATCCATCGATGATCGGCTCATAATAGCCGGTAAGGAAGCCGTCGGTATCGCCAAGCTTGTTGATACGGATGGGCCGGAAATTATCCTCGAAAAACTTTCGCGCGCCGTCTTCGTCGAGTGGGACCGCTTTGCGCGCAAGCTCGCAGATTCCCTTGAGAGCCGAAGGAATCGCCGTCAAATCCCGCTCTCGACGATGCTTGGCTTCGAGCGTGCGGCAGCTTGCCAAGAAGGCGGCAAAGGCCGCGACGTGATCGTCGCTCTCCCAGCCATCGAGATTCGTCCAGTCTACCGGCTCATATTGCGTATTCGGAAATACGATCGGTGGGCGCTCCTGGCCGTGGACCGCCATCGGAATGCCGAGGATACCCACGATCAGGATAAGCAGGCGCAAGGCCCGGCGCGGCACCGGCCTCATCGTCGGCCTCATTGTCCGGCTTCGGTCGCGACCACTTTCCAGTTGGGATCGCGCGAGGCGATATCGCGCGCAAAGGTCCATACATCCGTGACGTCGGTGACCTTTTCGGCGTTGCCGTCAATCACCGCGCCAGCGCTGTCACGCGTCGCGGAAACCAGTTTCGAGACAAAACGGAGCGTGATTTGCGCCGCGCTGCGATTGCGCAGTTCGGCGGCGGTGACGGTCGAAGCGTCGATCGAGACGAAACGCGTCTCGACGGTCTCGCTGCGCCGCTCACGTTCGGTGATTGCGGCATCGAAACCGTCAAACACTTCGCGCGACAAGAGATTGCGTAATTGCCGGCGGTCGCCGGCGGCAAAGGCAGTCACGACCATCTCGTAAGCGGTACGCGCCCCGGTGATGAAATGCTTGGCGTCGAAACTCGTGTCGGCGGTCGCGATCGCGTCCAAGCCGGCCGCAACGGTCGAGCCGTTCTCGGCAATGTCCTTCCATCGCTCGGCTGCGGGCGCGGCGGCCTCGACCGGCCGCGCCGGCGTTTCAACAGCACGCGGCGGCAGCGTCACCACCTTGTCGGCAGCCGGGCTGCGTACGGTGTCGCGCGCCGAATAAGGGTCGTAGGGCGGCCGTTCGCGACCGGTGCGTTGACCCAAAACGCTGCGCAGGCGCAGGAAGATGAATACCGCCAGCGCCAGGAAGATGATGGTGTAAATGTCGAACACGTCGGGCATTCTTTCAGCGGCGCTCGTCGCAAACGGTACGTTACAGGGGCGGCTCGAACCGCCCGCCATGGGCGGCAACCCGGTCCCCCGCACTATGTAAGCACGCAACAGGGGCCATCCAGTGGCCGTCAATCATGACCGAGCGTGCCGACGGGAAGATTAGACGATCATATCCGCCGCGCCAACAATGGAAGCTGCTTCGAGTGACACGCTTTTAGGCAATTCCTTCGAATGAGCACCGCACGACGCCATAATGCCCTGCCGCAGCGAAACGACCGGCATTGTTAGCCCCCCTGCCCTATGTTAGCCAAGCCGCAACCTAGAGGCCGGAGACACGGATGTCAGCGACCAATGGCGGCCCCGCGCCGCAGCCCGGAATGGCGCAAATGCCGATGCCGCAAATCGGCATCCTCATGCAATACGTCAAGGATTTTTCATTTGAAAATCCGAACGCGCCGCGCTCGATGGCGCCGAGCACGCAGCAGCCGGCTATCAACATCAATATCGGGGTCGATGCCGCTCCCCTGACCGAGACCGATGTGGAGGTAACGCTACGCCTGGACGGCAAAGCCGAATCCCAAGGCATGCTGATGTTTGGCTTCGAATTGCTGTATTCCGGCGTATTCCGCATCGTCAACGTTCCGCCTGACAACGTTCAGCCGACGGTGATGATCGAGTGTCCGCGGCTACTGTTTCCGTTTGCGCGCGAGATCATCGCCACGGCAACGCGCAACGGCGGTTTTCCGCCGTTATTACTGGAACCGATCGATTTTGTCGGCCTGTACCGGCAGCGGTTGGCCGCAACGCAACCCTTGCCCGGGGCGCCGGTCAATCCAAGCTGATGTAGTCGCGCCAGATGGCGTCGTCGCCGAGGCTGACGACGAACCGCCGGTGCGCGTGGCGTTCGTCTGCCGTCAGGCGTGGCCCGAGCGGCACCGGGCGTTGCCGCAGCGCGACGGCCTCGCTGCCGGTGGAGGTGGGCGTCACCGCTTGCGAAAGAATGAGCTGGGCCTGGCGCGCCCCGATCAACTCGACATAGACCTCGGCCAGAAGCTCGGCATCGAGCAGCGCGCCATGTTTTGTGCGCCGCGAATTGTCGATCGAATACCGCAAGCAGAGATCGTCAAGCCGGTTGGCGCCGCCGGGGTGCTTACGCCGGGCGATGAGAAGAGTATCGATCATCCGCTCGCGGTTCACCACGGCGCAGCCGATGCGTTCCAATTCGGCGTTGAGGAAGCCAAGGTCGAACATCGCGTTATGAGCGACCAGCTGGGCGTCGCCGAAAAAGGCGAGCAGCTCTTCCACTTTGTCGGCGAACAACGGCTTGTCGTTGAGAAACTCGCGCGTCAGGCCATGAATCCTAAAGGCCTGCTCAGGCATGTCGCGTTCGGGATTGAAGTAACAGTGAAAGCTCTTGCCGGTCGGGAAGCGATTGACGAGCTCAATGCAGCCAATTTCCACCAGGCGATCTCCCTGCATGGAGTCCAGCCCGGTGGTCTCGGTGTCAAAAACGATCTCGCGCATCAGTTATGTCCGAATGCGAATCAGCTATGTCCGAATGCGAATCAGCGGCGCCGCCGGGGCATTTTAGCCACGCGCAGCAAAATGTCTGCAATCTGCTCCCGGGTGTGATCGAAGCTCCGTGAACTGTCGAGGATGAAATCGGCGCGCCGGCGCTTTTCCGCGTCGGGCAGCTGCTGCGTCAGGATGGCGGTGAGCTTCGCTTCGGTCATGCCCGGCCGCTCGAAAGCACGCCGGCGCTGCACTTCGGCCGGTGCCGAAACCACTACGACGGCATCGCACCGGCATTCTGTGCCGGTTTCAAAAAGCAGCGGCACGTCGAGGACCACGACCGGAGTTCCCCGGGCTTGTGCTTCGGCAAGGAATCGCTCCCGCGAAGCGAAGACCAGCGGATGGACGATGGCCTCGAGCCGCGCGAGTGCCGCCTTGTCGTTGAGCACCATGGCGGCGAGCTTGGTTCGGTCGATCTTGGTCCGGTCGATCTTGCTGCCTGTGGTGGAACCCGGAAACGCGGCCTCGATGAGCGGCACCGCCTCCCCTTCATAAAGCGCGTGAACTACTGCATCCGAATCGTGGACCGGCACGCCGGCCGCGGCGAAGAATTTGGCAGCGGTCGATTTGCCCATGCCAAGCGAGCCGGTCAGGCACAGCACAAATGGTTCCCGGTCACTCATTGCGCGAGACAACCCTGCCGGCGGAGGAATTCCAAGACCTGCAGCAGCGGCAGGCCCAGTACCGTGAAATAATCGCCATCCACGCGTTCGAACAATTGGATGCCGAGGCTTTCGACTTGGTAGCCACCGACGCTCGTGGTCGCCGCGTCGCCGGCCGCGTCGAGATAGAGATCGAGGTACCGATTTGATAGTGGACGCATGGTCAGCCGCGCGACCCCGACGAATTCGAACAGCACATTTTCGTCTTTCGCGAGCGCAATCGCCGAATGCAACTCATGGGTTTGGCCGCGGAGTGCGCGCAACTGGGCGCGCGCCGCCGTTCGATCGACGGGCTTGGCAAAGCGCTCGGCACCGAGCGCAAGCGTTTGATCGGCGCCGAGCGTCAGACGGCCTGGCCGTAGCTTAGCCACCGCCGAGACTTTCGCACGCGCCAAATGCGCGGCGATCGCGCCGGGCATAGTAGAGCATGCCGCGGCTTCCAAGCCGCGTTCATCGAGATCGGCCGGATGCACTTCGACCGGGATGCCTGAAGCCTTGAGCAAGGTCTGCCGCGCCTTGCTTCGCGAGGCCAGCACGAGTGGTTCCTCGGCAAGCCATAACGGCATCGGCAGCGCTCACGATGCCCGCTGCCGGCGACGCTCGCCGAGATGCGCGAGAACCGCAGCGGCGGTTTCTTCGATCGAGCGTCGGGTCACATCGATCAAGGGCCAATTATGCTTGGCGCAAAGCCGGCGCGATGCGGCTATCTCCTCGCTGACAGCCTGCCGGTCGATATATTGATCGTCGTCACGATGTGCCTTGAGCCCGAGCAGCCGATTTTGCCGGATCTGCACGATGCGCTCCGGCGTGGCATACAAACCGACGATCAGTGGATGGCTCAACCGTTCGACCTGCGTCGGCAATGGCACGCCCGGGACTAGCGGCACGTTGGCGGTTTTCACTCCGCGATTGGCAAGATAGATCGAGGTCGGCGTCTTTGAGGTTCGCGACACACCGACCAGCACAACGTCGGCCTCCTCCAGGTCGTCGGTTTGCTGGCCGTCATCATGCAGCATCGTATAGTTGAGCGCATCGATGCGGCGAAAATATTCGGCATTGAGCGTGTGCTGAGCGCCGACTTTGTGGGTTGTCTCTGCCCCCAGATAAGCTTGGAACAGGTGCAGCACCGGGCCCAAGATCGACAGGTACGGCAGGCCAAGCTCGCGGCACTTCGCCTCCAGCCGTTCGACCAGGTTTTGCTCAAGCAAAGTATAGAGAACGATGCCGGGCGATTCCTCGATTTCCGCCAATACCCGGTCGAGCTGCTTTTGGGTCCGAACCAGCGGATGTACATGCTCGACCGGATTGATCTTGGAATATTGGGCGGCAGCCGCCCGCGCGACCGTTATCAATGTCTCGCCGGTCGCGTCAGAGATCAGATGAAGGTGAAAATAGCCGGCTGCGTGCGCCATAAAATCGATTAGGCTCGATGGGACAAGGTGTCGACGACTGTGGAGAAGGCCATGCCTTGCCACGGCGCGCAAGCACCCCAGGCGAATAAGTGGTTCAACCATCCACATCCGTCCGGCGCCGGGACTAATTTCTCATCGTTACCAAGGGCAGTGGTAAATTGTGGACAAAAGCGCAAAGCTCATCGCAGAACTGACCGTATTAAGCCGGGATACCGCTGCAATTCATCGCAATTGCCAGCCGCACATCGCTACGAGGATATGTGGGTAAGCCGTGGATAAAACTTAAAACCGAATGAATGAGTCCAATCAACCGTCCAAGCACTACAACAGATTCTAAGAATCTATTTTAGTGGGGATGAAGCGTACCGGGTATTCCTGTGACCAAGCCTCTTATTCGTGTTCTCGCGGGCGAACCGCAGCCGATACCGCCAATCTGGCTGATGCGCCAGGCGGGAAGATATCTTCCCGAATATCGGGTGATTCGCAGCAAGGCCGGTAGTTTCCTGGATCTATGCTTTGATCCTAAGTTGGCAGCCGAAGTGACATTGCAGCCGATTCGGCGCTTTGGCTTTGATGCCGCGATCCTATTCTCCGATATTTTGGTGGTACCGCATGCGCTGGGTCAGCGTGTAACCTTTGAGGAAGGTAACGGACCGCGGCTTGATCCGATTGCAGATGCTTCAGCATTACGCCGCTTGAGGCGCGAGATCGATCATGAAAAGCTTGTACCGGTTTATGAGACAATTGAACGGGTCAAGCAGGAATTGCCGCCCGCTGTGGCGCTACTCGGTTTCTGCGGCGGGCCGTGGACGGTTGCGACATACATGATCGCCGGTCGAGGGACTCTCGATCAACTGCCGGCGCGCGAATTTGCCTATCGATACCCCGATCGATTTACAGAGTTGATTGAAGTCTTGATCGCATCTTCGATAAGCTATTTGGTTCGGCAGTTTGAGGCCGGTGTTGACGCGGTGCAGATATTCGACACTTGGGCGGGGGTTTTGCCGCCTGATGAGTTTCGGAGATGGTGTATCGAGCCATGTGCTCGCATTGTCACCGAGGTATTCAAGAGAGTCCCAGAAGCGAAAATTATCGGTTTCCCGCGCGGCGCCGGATCGAAGCTGATGCAATTTGTTGCGTCGGTTCCTGTCGATGCTGTTGGCCTTGATTGGATGATTGATCTTGGCTTTGCGCGTAACGAGATTCAGCGGATGCGGCCGGTTCAGGGCAATCTCGATCCGTTGGCGCTGCTTGTGGGAGGCGCGGCGCTTGACCGTTCGATCGATGCAATCCTGGAAGTTTTTGCGGCTGGGGCGTTTATTTTCAATCTCGGCCATGGCGTACTGCCGGAAACGCCGATTGCGCATGTTGAGCAACTGATCGCGCGCGTGCGCGGCCTTGCATCGAAGCACTGACCTGCACCGGACAGGAAAGCGAAGACGACGATGTATCAGTGGATCAAAGCCTTCCACATCATTGCGGTGATCGCCTGGATGGCGGGAATGCTCTACCTGCCGCGGCTATTCGTCTATCACTGTGCGGCGGAGAAAGGTTCGGTGCAGTCGGAGACCTTCAAGGCGATGGAGCGCCGGCTGCTGCGTGCCATCATCAATCCGGCGATGATCGCGACTTGGCTTTTAGGCCTGTGGCTTGCATGGCACGGATCTGACTCTCGCTACGGCTGGTTCGCGTCGGGATGGCTCGAGGCCAAGCTTGTACTTGTGCTCGGACTTTCCGCACTGCATGGGTTGTTCGCCCGCTGGACGAAGGATTTCGCTACCGACCATAATCACCACTCGCAGAATTTCTATAGAGCAGTCAACGAAGTACCGACACTGTTGCTGATCGCGATCGTTATTCTCGCGGTCGTCAAGCCATTCTGAACGCTTCGAAGGCGGATGGGAAAACAGGTGCTCGTCCAGCATGGCAGGCACGGTGCTCGGCGCCAATGGCGAGGCGCCCGAGGTTTGGCGGTCGGATTTCGGGACCGAAGTGAGCGGAACGCTGGATGCGGCAGCGCGTGATTCTGTCGACCGGTAGAGCCGCGCGCGGTGGCTTAAGGCGCATTGTGGCCTTGTGCCAAGCGTTTCGGACTTCGTGCAAGCAAGGCTGGGGATTGCCGACGCAAGTGGTGGAAAAACAAGGAATCTATAGATGAATCAAACAGATATCGGTTGTATGGTGCACCAATGGTAATTTTCGCAGCGCTGAAACCGTTGCGATTTTCACGCGTTGCTAGTGCAAAATTCGGTTCGGCACTTGCCTGAAGTGCGGTCTTTTCATATCTTCAGGCTATCCCACCCAACGTAGGCGGATGCAGTTGTGTTCTGGCTCCAGCGAACTGGAGCCGCCGGGTGCATCAGGGTCCGGGGCCCCCAAGCCCTTTACCACCCAAGACCTGCGATCTTCCTTTCGCCCGCGACGCTGCACCCTAAATTCCGTCGCTGGCCCGATTTCCATAGGACATTCTGCATATGCGGGAAATGAAACTTCAGGAACTTAAGACCAAGACTCCGGCGGAGCTCGTCTCCTTCGCGGAACAGCTTGAGGTCGAGAACGCCAGCACCATGCGCAAGCAGGAGCTGATGTTCGGCATCCTCAAACAGCTTTCTGCGCGGGAAACTGACATCGTCGGTGAGGGCGTCGTCGAAGTGCTGTCGGACGGCTTCGGCTTTCTGCGGTCGCCGGAAGCAAATTATCTACCCGGCCCCGACGACATCTACGTCTCGCCCTCGCAAATCCGCCGATTCGGCCTGCGCACGGGCGACACCATCGACGGCCACATCCGCAGCCCCAAGGAAGGCGAGCGATACTTCGCCCTTCTCAAGGTCAACTCGCTCAATTTCGAGGATCCGGAAAAGGCGCGCCACAAGGTCAATTTCGACAACCTGACGCCGCTCTATCCGGACGAGTGGCTGAAAATGGAATTCGAGGATCCGATCAAGAAGGATCTCTCGGCGCGCGTCATCGATATCGTGGCGCCGGTGGGCAAAGGCCAGCGCGCGCTGATCGTGTCGCCGCCGCGCACCGGCAAAACCGTGCTGCTGCAAAATATCGCGCACTCGATCACGCACAATCATCCGGAATGCTATCTGATCGTGCTGTTGATCGACGAACGGCCCGAGGAAGTCACCGACATGCAGCGTTCGGTGAAGGGCGAGGTCGTCTCCTCGACCTTTGACGAACCGGCGGTGCGTCACGTGCAGGTTGCGGAAATGGTGATCGAGAAGGCCAAGCGCCTGGTCGAGCATGGCCGCGACGTGGTTATCCTGCTCGATTCGATCACGCGGCTCGGCCGCGCCTACAACACCGTGGTGCCCTCATCGGGTAAAGTGCTCACCGGCGGCGTCGATGCCAATGCACTGCAGCGGCCGAAGCGGTTCTTCGGCGCCGCGCGCAACATCGAGGAAGGCGGCTCGCTCACCATCATCGCTACCGCGCTGATCGATACCGGCAGCCGCATGGACGAAGTGATTTTCGAAGAGTTCAAGGGCACCGGCAATTCGGAACTGATTCTCGATCGCAAGGTGGCCGACAAGCGGACTTTTCCGGCCATGGACATCACGCGGTCCGGCACGCGCAAGGAGGAACTCCTGGTGCCGCCCGATCAGCTCAAGAAAATGTACGTGCTGCGCCGCATCCTCAATCCAATGGGCACCATGGACGCCATCGACTTTCTGCTCGACAAGCTGCGCAACACCAAGAACAACAGCGAGTTCTTCGACTCGATGAATACCTGACGCGCGGTACTATTTGTGATGGTTAATCGGCTCCGGGGTCCAAGCGAAAGCCCTCCGGAGCCATTTTTCGTTCAATTCCTGTTCGAAGACTATCTTTGCCGCGTCAGACCGATTGAACCCGTGGATGGTTGAATACGTGTCAAACTCGGCAATTAGATCGACTGAGTGAAAATGGGCGGTGAGCTTCCTTTCTTTGTATTTTCTGAAGGTGTTCGCATGAGTTTCAGAAACACGCTTTTGGAACCGTAGCACGCGCGGTGCTCGAAGTTCTCTCACGATGAGCAGGCGAGCTAGCTCCGAAGCATCTAGCCCAACGCTCTTGGCGTACTGGTCGAACCGGGCGCGGATTTTTGGGGATAGGCGAGCCGTCACTTGGGGCATTGCGAGACTCGACTTGAGTCGGGAAGCGACATACTGTATATTGTGCCTCTCACAGAGGAAAGCACCATCCTTCGAACTTTTGGGAGCGAATTTGGCGGCTGAAAAGCTGTGGTCTAAGAGAACATAACCGGAACATGTGGGAGATGACTATGCCAGCACAGCCTAATTGGACGAGCGGTCTGGGATTTCGGCATTTGGTCGAAGATGGCATAGCCGTTCTTCAGAATCAGCCTGTCGGGCCTGATCGTCGGAAATATGTGTTGGATGACCTGTCTGAGTTGGTCGAACGGGCCAATCGGGGTTCTGATCTTTTTAGAAATCACGCACTCTTCGTGGCGTCGGGGGACAGAGGTGCCGTAGAATCCTTTTCATTGGTCGATCGTTTTCTTGGTGGGGCCGAAAGCGACTACTGGAAGTCTATTTTGTCGCAGGCTCAAGAAGCCCTTCATCAGCTTCGCAACGGTGATGTCCCTAGAACAGAAGCGTGCGACGCCGCTGTTAGTCTCTTAAGGAAGATTTTGTCGGGACTGACTAGAGAACCAAAACCCGGCGTGTCCAATAGGCCTGAGGAAATTAGGATTGGTAGTTAAGGTCGATAGATCAATCAAACGAGCTAGACTCGCTGTAGCCTTCGCGCTCGAGCGTCTTAGGCAACAGGTCGCCGACGCTAGATCGAAGCAATATCCCGGAGACCACATCGGCCCCACCCGGTGGTTAAATCTCGTGTGCGGGTTAATCGACACCGCATTCGAATACTTAAACGAATCTGACAAGGTGGGGATCTCGACCGATGCTGAGGCCGGTCTGATCACAGATGCTGCTCAACTAGCTACTGAATCATATCAATGCTTGGTTTTGATGCGCGGGGCTGGAACAGATGAACTTTCATATTCAATTGTTACGCCGCTGGATCGGTGGTTTTCGCAACTGAGGGTGACCAATGCTACATTTTTTCGCGCTGAACTCGTAGCGAACTATGAGCTTTCTTTCATACAGGATCGTCCTTTTCGACGTGTCAGAAATCCGGCCGCCAGCCTTACTGAGGCTTTGCAAATTAATTGGCCGTTCTTAAGGGTAACTGTACCAGCCAAAGCTTTCTCCATCGTCCCACATCTAGCAATCGTAGCCCACGAAATTGGCCATGCTCTGTTTGATAAAGTAGGGTGGGAGATTTCAGCATTTGTTGATAGCGAAGTGCCAATCCTGACAGCGAACATTAAAGATAGATTGGCAGTTGCTGCCCTTGATAGTTCGACGACGAAAATTCTAAATAGTGTTTTTCAAAGCTGGTGGGAGGAATTTAGCGCGGACGCGTTCGCATTTTATTTGACTGGTCCGGCGATTTTCTTTTCCCTTCCGGAATTTTTCCAATTCTTAGGAAGCGGATATGGTTTGTCAGAAACGCACCCTGCGAATGATCTTCGACGATCGGCCTTATTTGCGAAAATAATCGAAGGAGGTGGCGAATCTTTCGCTGCGATTTTTGAGAAGCACCTAAAGCAAAATCTTACTGTGGATTTTAATAGCCCCCTCATAGTGCCAACGCCTGCCGCCACGGAGATATTCAAAGACATGCGCTCGGAAGGTCATTCGCGTGAAAAAGCTGCTGTTCTTGCTGAATTACATGGATCGATCGACAAGCTGATTCCAGCCGTGTACAGGCACGTCGGCAAGTTTCTGGAAGAAAATGCGAATGACGCAATATATTTGCCGAAGAGGTTCGATCAGGATTTAGCGGATCACTTAGAGCCTTTGTTAGGCGCCGTACCGCCGATCGAAGTGGGCGCTCTGGATCAAGGGAAGACTCCGACAGAATTCGCGTCCATTTTGAATGTTGGTTGGGCAGCTCTTCTCACCAGGTTGTCAGACCTGCGGGTTAGGATCAGCGGTCCCGATCCGTTTGGATCGGAATTAGCAGAGAGACTTCAGGGATTGCTTTCGAAAGCCGTTGAATTGTCTGAGGCTCGAAGAGTTTGGCAGAATTGAAGGAACAATCGCATGGCTGCGCTCAGTGGTGTAGCGATTCGAAGACGCCTCACTACGAATGAGTCGGAGAAAAGACTGGTGGTCAGTCCAATCCTTGAACCAAGTGAGCAGTTACGGGACGACCAAGGTTCAATTGACGTAAGACTTGGGTTTCAGTTTGCGCTTATGGTTCCGTCCTTGATCGAATCTGTGGATGAATTCGAAGGAGAACAACCTCCCTCCTTATCAAGCCTTTACACCAGACAATATGTGCCATTTGGGCGTCGAATAGTCGTTCATCCTCACCAATTTATCTTGGCCGCTACACTGGAATATCTGCGGCTTCCAAATGATTTGATGGCATATGTTTTAGGAAGGTCAACTTGGGGACGGCTCGGGTTAATCGTTGCAACAGCTGTTGGAATACAGCCAAATTTCGCTGGCACGCTGACCTTGGAGTTGAGAAATCTTGGTGAAGCTCCGCTGAGTCTCTATCCCGGCCAGATAATTGCACAGCTCTTTTTTCATGAAGTCTCTGGTGCCGAAGCGGGTGAAGGCCTCGGTCAGTATAGTGGCGCGGTTGAGCTGTTGCCGAAGCAACTTTCTCCACAGAAGACGTATAATCGGATACATCAAATGAAAGAGAATCTTGCTAACTGATCCTGCCGCCCGATCAGCTCAAGAAAATGTACGTGCTGCGCCGCATCCTCAATCCAATGGGCACCATGGACGCCATCGACTTTTTGCTCGACAAGCTGCGCAACACCAAGAACAATAGCGAGTTCTTCGACTCGATGAATAGGTAGGTGTTCTGTGCCGTGACCGGCGCTTAGCCGCGTGGAGGAATTGTCGTACTGTGCGCCGGCGCGGCGGCCTTGGTATCGAGCGCAAGATCAGGGTCGACGAAACACATTCCGCCCTTGCCCACGGCGGTTTCGCAGTCGGATGCCGTCGTATAGCCGCATTGGATCACGGCGTCTTTGTGGGTGGCATAGCCGCACCACTGGTCCGCCCGTGCGCCACCCGCGGAGAGCACGGTCAGGGCAAACGCCAAGATGATTCCGTTTCGCATGATTCGGTGTTCCTTGCTGCGCCCCGGGACGCACTAAGCACAAAACATTCACGAATGGATCGCGTCGTCAAGAATGTCGCACCGCATCGATGGCGGCATTGAGGCCGGCCGGATCGTTTACCGGCAGCGAGCACGTTTCACCGACGCAGACGAAGGCTTGCGGCTGCGTGGTTGCTGCGATCTTGTCGCGCGCCGGGTGCGTATGGGGCAACGCCTCGGCAGTCGCGGCATGAAGTACGATGCGATCGAGCGGGGAAAGCCGACGCGCCGCGTCGAGCAAGGTCTGCGCGTGCGGCCCCTGCCCGGTCACCACGATCTGGGCGCTCCGAAGCCGCAGATCGACGGCGTTTAGAAGCGCCGTATGCATGTATAGATTTTCCGCAGCGAACGGCGCAATGGCGCCGATCAACCGATCGGCTTGTCCGCGCCAGCGGTCGTTGGCTGCCAGGACGGCGAGCCGGATGAGATTCTGGGCCGCAACGGCATTGTGATTGGGCGTCGCTTCGTCCGCCGTCGCGGCGGGCCGGGTCACGAGTCCCTCGGCATCCGCGGCGGTGAGATAGTAGGTTCCGGTTTCGGCATTGGCGTAGTCGCGATCGAGCGCGCCTTGCCACTCAAGGGCGCGCTCAAGATAGGCGTGTTGACCAGTCGCCTCGTAGAGCGCCAGCGCGGCGCGGATCATGGCGGCGAAGTCGGATGCCAGCCCGGGAAATTTCAGCTTGCCGGCGCGCCACGAATGGCCGAGCCGGTCGCCTTTGGACATCGCGCGCCCGACAAAGTCGAAGGCATGCGCAGCCATTGCAATCCAAGTTGGTTCGCCAAGTAGCAAGCCCGCATTGACCAGTGCGGCGATCATCAGCCCATTCCAGTCGGCGAGCACCTTGTCGTCGAGGCCGGGGCGCACGCGGCTCGCGCGCACCGCCAGGAGTTTTTCACGCAATGCGTCAAGCCGCGCCTCGTCGGCGGCGCTGCGCGGCTGCGGCTTCAGGCGATTGAGTATGTTGTGATCCTCGAAATTGCCGGCCGGCGTGACGTCGTAATGGCGTGCAAAAAACTCGCCGTCTTCGATGCCGAGTCGCTCGATCAGTTCGTCATAGGACCAGACATAGAATTTGCCCTCTTCGCCTTCGGAATCGGCATCGAGCGAAGCCGAGAACGCACCCTCGAGCGTCGTCATTTCGCGCTTCAGCCAAGCCACGGTTTGCTCGGCACGCCGGCGATAGAGCCCGTTACCGCCGCGCTGATACGCGATTGCCAAAAGCTCGAGGAGCTGCGCGTTGTCGTAGAGCATTTTTTCGAAATGCGGCACGAGCCAGCGCTCATCGACCGAATAGCGGGCAAAGCCGCCGCCGAGATGATCGTAGATTCCACCCTCGCAAATGTGGTGCAGCGTGATGTCGACAGCTGCATAGTAACGGGCCTCGCCGGTACGTAGCCCGGCTCTCCACAGGAGCTCGAATAATGCCGCTTGCGGAAATTTCGGGGCTCCGCGCGTGCCGCCATTGACTGGATCGATGATGCCGGCAAGTTGCCGGGCGGCGCTATCGAGCTCGGCGCGGCCGAACGCGGCGGCTCCGGCAGGGCGCGCCGCGGCGGTCAGCCGTTCCATCAGCGCGGCGCGATTCTGCTCGACCTTTTGCGGCTCGTCGCGGAACAGCCGCGCGATCTCGTGCAATACGTCCACGAAGGCCGGCTTGCCGTAGCGCGAGGCGTTGGGAAAATACGTGCCGCCCCAGATCGGCTCGCCATCGGGGGTGAGAAACATGGTCAGCGGCCAGCCGCCGTGCTCGCCGAGATGATGCAGCGCGGCCATGTAGATTTGATCGATCTCCGGACGTTCTTCGCGGTCGACTTTGATGTTGACGAACAGCTCGTTCATCACACGGGCAGTGGCGGAGTCGTCAAAGCTTTCGTGCGCCATCACATGGCACCAATGGCAGGCGGCATAACCGACCGAGAGCAAGATCGGCTTATTGGCGCGCTTAGCCTCCGCAAGCGCCTCGGGTCCCCATGCCCACCAGTCGACGGGGTTGTGCTGGTGCTGAAGCAGATACGGGCTCGTCTCGTTGCCGAGGCGATTCTGGGGAGATGGGGGTGCTGACGTTGACATGGCCACACCGTAGCAAGTAGCCCGCGTGGGGCGAAGCGCACACCCGTCAATGATGGCCTCAACCAATCGTCATGCCGGATCGTTCCACCATCTTCGCGCTCTCCTCGGGCCGGCCGCCAGCCGCGATTGCGGTGGTGCGCGTATCGGGGCGGCAGGCTCGCGTCGCCCTCGAGAAGCTCATCGGGCGTGTGCCGGAGCCACGCGTGGCGGCGCTGGCGCGTGTGCGTGACCCCGTGACCGGCGAGGCGATCGACGAGGCGCTGGCGCTGTGGTTCCCGGGGCCGCACAGCGAGACCGGCGAGGATACAGCCGAACTACAGCTTCACGGGGGTCATGCTGTCGTTGCCGGCGTGCTGGATGCGTTGGGGAGGATCGAGGGCTGTCGGCTAGCTGAGCCGGGCGAGTTTACTCGGCGCGCTTTTGAGAATGGCCGGCTCGATCTCACGGCGGTCGAAGGCCTTGCCGATCTCATCGGCGCAGAGACGCCGGCACAGCGCCGGCAGGCGTTTCGTCAGCTCAAAGGGCTGATTGGCGATCGGGCCGAAGCGTGGCGGCGGCAATTGGTCGAAGCGTTAGCGCTAGTCGAGGCGCGGATCGATTTTTCCGACGAGGCCGATGTGCCGGAGGATTTGATCGGTCCCGCGGTTGATGCCGCGCAGCGATTGCGCAGCGAGATTACCGCAGCATTAGCCGGCGGCAGGCGTGGAGAACGCTTACGCGAGGGACTGGTCGTCGCCATCGCCGGTCCGCCGAACGCGGGCAAATCGACGCTGTTCAATCGTCTGGCGCGCCGGGACGCGGCGATTGTTTCACCCTATGCCGGTACGACGCGCGACATCCTCGAAGTGCATCTCGATCTCGACGGCTATCCGGTGACTTTGCTCGACACAGCCGGAATACGGGAGAGCACTGAGCCGGTCGAGCAGGAAGGGGTGCGCCGCGCCCGCGAGCGCGCGGCAGACGCCGATTTGGTGCTGTGGGTCACTGACGTATCGGCCGAAGACCGAATCGCCCATCCGACACGAGAGACATTGAAGGCTTCAACGCTCTGGTTGATCGAGAACAAAATCGACCTTGCCGGTCCGTATGGAGCGACCGCATGGGAGAAAAATGATGAATATGAGTTCATTATTTCAATATCAGCGGCAAAGGGGGACGGAATTGATGTGATCATTGAACGATTGGCCGCGTTCGCGCGGGAGTATTTTTCGATGATCGAGACGGGCATCGTTACGCGGGCGCGGCACCGCCACTTGTTTGAGGAGACCGTGGCCGCGATCGATAGGGCATTGGCTGAGGCGGCAAAACCGGGCGACCATGAAGAACTCATTGCCGAGGAATTGCGTTTGGCGGCAACGGCATTGGGCCGGCTGACCGGGCGCGTGGACGTCGAAGATATTTTGGACGTGATCTTTCGCGATTTTTGTATTGGTAAATGATTTGTTAATATTGTCGGTGCCGGTTGTTTCACGTGAAACACTCGGAATCCGAGGTTTTTTGACCGGTTATTCGGGCTTAGTTAGAACGGCCCGACCTTAGGAGATTTGGATGGACGGCCGCTTTGATGTGATCGTCGTCGGCGGTGGTCACGCCGGTTGCGAGGCCGCAGCCGCTGCGGCACGGATGGGCGCGTGTACCGCCCTGGTCACGCAGCGCTTCGCCACCATTGGCGTGATGTCGTGCAATCCTTCCATCGGCGGACTCGGCAAGGGTCACCTGGTCCGCGAAATCGATGCTCTCGATGGATTGATGGGTCGTGTCGCAGACGCCGCCGGCATCCAGTTCCGCGTCCTCAACCGGCGCAAAGGACCCGCCGTGCGGGGTCCGCGCGCCCAAGCCGACCGGAAGCTCTACGCTGCGGCGATGCAAGAGGCGATCCGGCGGACATTGAATCTCACGGTGATCGAGGGCGAGGTCGACGACCTTTTGGCTGACGATCGAGTAGGGGGCGTGCGCTTGGTGGACGGCCGCGTCTTTGAAGCCCACGCCGTGGTTCTCACGACAGGGACTTTCCTGCGCGGGCTCATCCATATTGGCACGCGGCAGATTGCGGCGGGCCGGGCTGGAGAGGCACCCGCGATTGGCCTGTCTCGGACGCTGGAACGAGCGGGCTTCACGCTCGGACGCCTAAAGACCGGTACACCGCCTCGGCTTGACGGCGCCACGATCGACTGGGCGGCGGTCGAAATGCAGCCAGGCGATGATCCGCCCGAGCCGTTCTCGGTACTCACGGACCGTATTTGCAATCCGCAAATCCAATGCGGCATCACCCGCACCACGCCGGCAAGCCACGAGATCATTCGCACCAATGTTCATCGGTCGCCGATGTATTCCGGCCAGATCAAAAGCCGTGGACCGCGTTACTGCCCCTCGATCGAGGACAAAATCGTGCGCTTCGGCGATCGCGACGGCCATCAGATCTTTCTTGAGCCGGAGGGTCTGGACGATTCTACGGTCTATCCAAACGGCATCTCGACCTCCCTGCCGGAGGAGGTGCAGGGCGCCCTGGTGGCCAGCATTCCGGGGCTCGAACGCGCTCGCATCGTTCGACCTGGCTATGCCATCGAATATGACTACGTCGACCCCCGCGAGCTGATGCCGTCACTGGAGACCAAACGGCTGCCGGGGCTTCTCCTGGCCGGTCAGATCAACGGCACCACAGGCTATGAGGAGGCCGCGGCTCAGGGCCTGGTTGCCGGTCTCAATGCAGCGGCGCGGGCAGGCGGCGCGGCGCCGATCTTGTTCGATCGCGCCGAGGGCTATCTCGGCGTCATGATCGACGACTTGGTCACACGCGGAGTGAGCGAGCCGTATCGCATGTTCACGTCGCGCGCGGAGTATCGGCTTACGCTGCGCGCCGACAATGCGGATCAGCGGCTGACGGGCAGGGGAGTAGGCCTCGGCTGCGTCAGCGCAGAGCGTGCTCACCATTATCGCGCGAAGATGGCTGCGATCGAGGCAGCGAAAACCATGGCCCGAGCGCATACTCTGACTCCCAGCGAGGCGGCCCGCCACGGGCTTTCGTTACGCAAGGATGGTCAGAGGCGATCCGCATTCGAGTTGCTCTCGTATCCCGATATTGCGATGGGCGATCTGGCCCGGGTCTGGCCGAGCTTCGGCAAGCTCGATAGCAAGATCGCAGAGCAGCTCGCAATCGATGCAAAATACGACGTCTATCTCAGCCGTCAGGCTGCCGATGTCGACTCCTACCGGCGTGATGAAAGCCTCGTTCTTGCCGGCGACATCGACTATTCAGCCCTGCCCGGTCTTTCGAATGAAGTTCGCCATAAGCTCGAAGCGCACCGGCCACGGACGATCGGCCATGCCGGCCGGATAGACGGCGTCACGCCCGCCGCGTTGACGCTCCTTGCTGCCCATGTGCGCCGGCAGCATCGCAGACCCTCCAGTGACACCGCGGGTAAGTCTGCAAGTGGCACCGCCTGATCTCACTGCCGACCGTGCCCGCGGGCTTGGCCTGACTCCTGTTTCACGTGAAACAGAAGCCCGCCTCGATTGCTTTGTCGCGCTTCTGCGACAGTGGCAGCAGCGGATGAACTTGATCGCGCCTTCGACCGAGCTGACCGTATGGACACGGCATATCGCCGATTCGCTGCAGCTTCTTGACCTCGCCCCAGGAGCGAAAATCTGGGTCGATCTCGGTTCGGGCGGCGGGTTTCCTGGTTTAGTCATCGCTTGCGCACTCGCAGACACACCAGGGGCGCAGGTTCACCTGATTGAGAGCAATGGTAAGAAAGCCGGCTTCCTGCGGGAGGCAGCGCGTATCACCGGCGCCGCAGCCGCCATTCACGCCGAGCGAATCGCGGAATTCGTCAAGCATGCGCCGGAGCACATCGATGTCGTGACTGCTCGCGCCTTGGCGCCCCTCAATAAACTGCTGGCCGAGGCCTCGCCGCTGTTGAAAACGGGGACAACGGCTCTGTTTCCCAAAGGACAAGATGTTGCCGCCGAATTGACCGCAGCAGCTAAATGTTGGAAGATTCAACCCAGTTTAGTGCCGAGTCGAACCGATCCGAACGCCAGAATCGTGGTCGTCCGGAATTGATGGACGCAACGTTAGATTGCAATTAACGCAATCGACGGTTGTGGCTCATAACCGCCAACGTTCGGACAAGCCGCGATGAACGATGCCCCCGAGCAGTCCGGCCGCGCGATTCCGTTCACAGCGCTCGAGCGCCCGGCCGGGATGAAGCAGCCCCGCATCCTTGCCGTGGCAAATCAGAAAGGCGGCGTCGGCAAGACGACGACCGCGATCAATCTCGGCACGGCGCTGGCCGCGATCGGCGAAGACGTTTTGATCATCGACCTCGATCCGCAGGGCAACGCATCGACCGGCCTCGGCATCGATCGCCGCAACCGGCGCTACTCGACCTACGACGTGCTGACCGGCGAGGCAGCCTTGCGCGACGCCATTGTTGCGACCGCAGTACCGCGCCTTCACCTGGCGCCATCGACACTCGATCTTTCCGGTCTTGAGCTCGAAATTGGGCAGGCGCGTGACCGCGCGTTCCGGCTGCGCAGCGCGCTCAATCCGCTGAACACGATCGGCGGCACAAAATTCACCTATGTGCTGGTCGACTGCCCGCCTTCACTCAATTTGTTGACAGTGAATGCGATGGCGGCGGCCAACGCCATCCTGGTGCCGTTACAGTGCGAGTTTTTTGCGCTCGAAGGTTTGTCGCAGCTGCTCAAGACCGTGGAATCAGTCCGCGAACAGCTCAATCCGGATCTAACGATTCACGGGATCGTGCTGACGATGTTCGACGCGCGCAACAATCTATCGGGACAGGTGGTCGCCGATGTGCGCGAATTCATGGGAACCAAAGTCTACGACACCATCATTCCGCGCAACGTGCGGGTCTCCGAAGCGCCGTCCTACGGCAAGCCGGTTCTGGTCTACGATCTCAAGTGCAGCGGCAGCGAAGCCTATTTGCGGCTCGCGACCGAAGTCATCCAACGTGAGAAAAAACTATGCGCCGGGTGAGGCCAGTCAGTGACTGAGGGGTCGGGGAAGACGGCGATGGCGGACGACGGGACGCGATCGCGATTGGGACGCGGCCTTGCGGCCCTGATCGGTGAGGTTGCCGGGGAAAGCGCGTCAGTCGAGCGACCGCGCGGACAGCGGCGAGTGCCGACGAGTGCGCTGCGGCCGAATGCGCGCAATCCGCGGCGCACTTTTTCCAATACTGAACTCGACGAACTGGTCGCTTCACTGCGCGAGCGCGGCATCATCCAGCCGATTATTGCGCGCCCCTTGCGCGATGGTGCTGACAATTACGAGATCATCGCCGGCGAGCGCCGCTGGCGCGCCGCGCAACGTGCCGGCCTTCATGACGTCCCCGTCGTCATCATCGAAGCGAACGACGACGAAGCGTTACAGCTCGCGATCATCGAGAACGTGCAGCGCGCCGACCTCAATCCGCTCGAAGAGGCGGAAGGTTATCGCTCGCTCATTCGCGACTTCAGTCACAGCCAGGACGAAGTCGCGCGCATCGTCGGAAAAAGCCGCAGTCATGTCGCCAACATGCTGCGGCTGCAGACGCTGCCCGATCGGGTCAGGGAGCATATCAGTTCCGGCCGGCTGAGCGCAGGCGCCGCGCGCGCCTTGATCGGCCATCACGATGCGGAACGGCTCGCCGACGACATCGTCGCGCGCGGTCTCAATGTGCGCCAGGTCGAAACGCTGACTCGCGAGGCCGGCGACAAAGCCGGCACAGCGCGCGACAAAGGTCGCAAGGCGCTCGCCAAGGCGGAGAAAAACACCAACCTCGTCGCATTGGAAAAGCGCATCTCCGATTCGCTCGGCCTCGTCGTCAGCATCGACGATCGCGGCCGCGGCGGCGTACTCAGCATCCGCTATCGCAGCCTCGATCAGCTCGACGAAGTTTTGCGCCGGCTTGAGAAGAAGCACTGAAGCATGATCCGGAAAATGCTGCCCTTGGACGTGATCCGAGGGGAGAAGCCGGTTTCCCGCCTTCGCGATGCCCGCTTCGGCGGGGTGCAAGCACTCGATTACAGGCCGTAACGACAAGACCCGTTTGGTCGCGACCAGTCACGACAGCGCGCCTGCAGCAACCCGAAACGCGTCTGGAGGAAATGACAGGGAAATCACATTCTCGCGCAGCGAAATTTCGATCAAGAATGATCAGATCATAGACCTAACCGAGCGCGCCGGAAAACCAACCACCTCATCGCCGGTCTGCAAAAAATGCTCACCCCACTCCTCCCGCCACACCCAGGAATCGTAGGTCGGTCCCCGTTAAGAGGGGCCCGCTGTTCCCGAAAACCCCGTCGGCGAGGCGGCGCTTTAACGCCGAGGATACAAAACGGGTCAGAAGCCCCAGGCGCTTCGGTCAAAAGCCCCTGTCATTTCGGTCAAAAGTCCCACCCTTAGGGACCTGAACTCGTAAGGCCTTTCAGGCGATTTGGTAACCATCTCGCCAACATTCAATGCTCGGGTCGAGCTCTCAACTCGATCAAATGGTTGACCACCCAGTTACTAAGAGTCGATCTGAATTTTTGCGTTACTCCGTCAGATTGAACAGTTTCTAGACGGTCGATGAGTGATCATGACAGCACCAGAGCGACACGCCATGCGACGTCGAGTCCGGCACCATTGGCCGACCCTTGCGACAGCATGCATTGGATTCGCTTTGTCTTTTGCTGCCTGGTTTGCCGTATCAGTTCGCGAGGACCGACTGGCGGCCGGGGCATTCAGTGCCCGTGCCTATAATGACCAACTGATACTCCAGGATGGGATAAATACCTATCTGAGCAAAATGGTTGCGTTGCGTGCCCTCTATGAGTCTGACGACAACATTGTCAGTCGCACGCAATTCCAAACTTTTGCCGACGCGCTGCTTCGTGGTCAGACCGCCATTCTGGCGGTTTCCTGGATTCCACGCGTGTTGCGTGCTGAACGCGTCGCGCACGAGCTTGAGGCCATTCGCGACGGCCTTACCGGCTACCGCATTACAACCATAAACGCGAATGGCAATCTGGTTCCTTCACCCGAGCGAAGCGAATATTTCCCTGTCCTGTATTCATCGCGGGAAAAGCCCGGCTCCCCGGTCTACGGACTTGACCTCAACGATGGCGGCCTGCGACAGAAGACGCTAGAGCGTGCGAGGGATGCTGATGATATTTCCACGAGTCCAAATTTCACGCTCCGTAGTGGGGTGGGCAATCGCACCGGATTTTTCGTTACGCAACCGGTCTACCGGACGGGCCAGCCTCATGACACCGTAGCGGAGCGGCGCCGCAACCTCATCGGCTTTGTCCAGGGCGTCTTCCAAACCGGGGTGCTGATCCAGACCATTCTCACCAGGACGACAGCACCTGGCGGTTTGGACTTGTATTTCTTTGCCACGGATTTCGACCACGGCGCATCGCCCCTCTATTTTCATCCATCGCGTCTTCGCACGGTTCCGTCCCAGCCCCAAATGTTAGAAACGCTCGCCGCCGGACTGCATTGGTCTGGTGAGATCAAAGTGGGTGATGCCACGTGGAGATACATCGCCGGCCCGATCCCCGGCGGGCCAGGGACCGCGAGCCACGTTAGTTCCTGGATAGTGCTTGCCGGCTGCTTAATAATTACCTTCCTTGTCGTGCGCTACGTCTGGGCTTCCCGCCGTCATACGGAGCAGCTTCACGCGAAAAACGAATTGCTTAGTGCGGCGCTAAGCAACATGTCGCAAGCGCTGCTGATGTTCGATTCATCGGGACGTCTTGTAATCAGCAATAGTCGCTACTGGGAGATGTACGGGCTATCACCTGACGCTGCAAAGCCTGGCTCTACCGTTTACGAGATGGTTAAGCTGCGACAGAAAGGTGGAACGTTTTCTGCTGATCCGGAAACGTACGTCGACAATCTCATTTCGAGCATCGCGCAAGGGAATACCTTGGAGCGAGTTGTCAAATTGCCGGACGGTCGCACGATTGTTGTCGTACACCGTCCGATGTCCGGCGGCGGCTGGGTGGCTACGCATGAGGACATCACCTCGCGTTTACGTGCCGAAGCCACAATGTCGCATATGGCAATGCACGACGCCCTGACAAACTTGCCCAATCGTCTCTTCTTTCGGGAAAAAATAGAAAGTAGGCTCGCGCATCTGGCCCGTGATCAAAAATTTGCGGTTCTTTGCCTTGACCTCGATAACTTCAAGAGTGTCAACGATACTTTGGGACATGGGTTCGGGGACAATCTGCTGTGCCAGGTCGCGGAACGGCTGAGCCACTGTCTACGTGAAGGCGATAGTGCGGCGCGGCTCGGCGGCGATGAATTTGCCATCCTCCAAGAGAGCATCATTGAGCCGTCCGAGACAACATCACTCATGGCGCGGATCATCGAGGTCATCGGCGCCCCCTTTGATCTCGATGGACATCAGGTTGTTGTCGGAGTCAGCATTGGCGTCGCTTTGGCACCCGCCGATGGCGCTGATCCTAATCAAATTCTCAAGCGTGCCGACATGGCTCTATACCGGGCCAAAGCTGAGGGGCGCGACACCTATCGATTCTTCGAGCCCGAAATGGATGCGCGCATGCAGGCGCGGCGTGCCCTGGAACTTGATCTGCGCAAGGCCGTCACAAAGGGCGAATTCGAGCTTTACTACCAACCTTTGATAAATCTCAAAACCGAGCAAATATCTGGATTCGAGGCGCTCATCCGATGGAATCAACCCGATCGCGGAATCATACTGCCCGGTGACTTCATTCCATTGGCGGAAGAAACGGCGCTCATTGTACCGATCGGAGAATGGGTGTTGCGCCAAGCCTGCGCGGAAGCCGCAAAATGGCCTAGCCATATCAGCATTGCGGTGAACCTTTCTCCCGCGCAGTTCAAAACCGGCAACATAACCCAAATCGTCATCAATGCTTTAGCGCACTCCGGTCTGCCGGCCGATCGCCTTGAGTTGGAAATCACCGAATCTGTCCTTCTGGTCAATAGCGAATCCACTCTCAATACGCTACATCAAATCCGGGCGATGGGCGTCCGGATTTCGATGGATGATTTTGGCACTGGATACTCATCGTTGAGCTATCTGCGCAGCTTCCCATTCGACAAGATCAAGATTGATCGCTCCTTCGTCCATAATCTTTCGGCAAACGAAGATTCGATGGCCATCATTCGGGCCGTGACCGGATTAGGAAATAGTCTTGGGATGACAACGACGGGAGAAGGAGTTGAGACAAGCGAGGAGCTCGACTACTTGAGACGTGAAGGCTGCACCGAGGCGCAAGGGTATTTTTTCAGTGAGGCCCGCCCTGCCAAGGAGGTCTACGCCCTCTTGGCAGCACAGGCGGTCACCGCCAAGGCCGTGGCCTGATCCGCGCCACACGCTCATAATTATTGGGCTCGGCGCTGTTGCCACTGCTCGAATGAAACGATTTTCGTTGGGTATTTCTCGTTTGGCCGAGCGATCCCTTGCCGCCGGCCCGCTGTCTCTTACCCGGGGCTGCGGCTTCCATGGCTACCTGTTCTCGGCGACAACCTTCGACGAAAGCAACGGGCAGCCCTCAGGGGAAGTATGATCGCAACAAAGCACTTCATGCACGCCTCCGCAGCAGCAGAATCACGCTGCGGACTAAATCACAGGTGACGCGTTTTTAAACAGCAAGGTTCATTCACGTCGCGGCCGCCCGCTGTACAAAGCCCGCTGATGGCCGGTCTACTCGCAAGCTGACATGTGTCACGGTCGCGACTTGTCGCGGCAAGCCACGACCGCCACGATCAGTTATCAACTCACTTCGCTGACCCGTTTCGGAAATATGTTCAATAAAAGGGGGATAAGCAGCGAGTGTCACGTCGCGCGCCGCGTATAATGACCGTGTATGGAGTACGCGCACGAACGCCACATTGGCGACATCCTCAAAGAGCGCAACATCGAAATTGTCGGTGCCGATCTTGCGACGCGTCACGGCTTCACCCAGGTTCCGAATTTCAAGGGCTGAACTGCCCGCTCGGTCCTTGCTCGTGAGCCGAACTTCTCTTGCTTCGAAAATCATCCCGATCTTGAATCACGACTCACGTCTCATGAAAAGCGGGTACTAGGGCACGCACTCAATAAAGTTAGTTCTGTATCGCGGCTCGCTGAATGGCCGCTTCGCTCCGAAAGCGACCGAATTGTTGCGTCGCCGCGAAACGCGATGGGCCATGAACGACATCTTGCACCGCGACAGTAGAACCTGTTGAATATCGCCGGCCGATCCGCTGTTGTAAACCTTCATCAATGGACGGCGGCGCCCGCCGACCGACGGGATAGAGCAAGAGGAGAGACGCCATGACGGAACGCGAGACGAAATTGATCTTTCCTGGCCTCGCCGGATTTTACGGTTCCTGCCGCGACATTGCCTACACCCTCGTTCGCGTGATCATCGGCTACATTTTCTTCATGCATGGCTGGGGAAAAGTTACCGGGGCGGGCGTCGCTGGTATTAGCGGCTACATGGCCAAACAGGGATTGGAGCCCGCCACATTGTTCGCGCTGGCCGCTATGTTTTTAGAAACAGTGGGTGGTATTTGCATTGCCATTGGCCTGTTTACGCGGTTTTTCGCGGCGGCGCTGGCCGTAGAAATGGGCATCGCCTTCCTGGTCGTGCATTTCAAGGCAGGATTTGCGGTCGGCAAGGGCGGCTTCGAATACGTACTCCTGCTCGGTATCGTGCTGTTCGCCATCGCGATCCGCGGCGGCGGACCTTACTCGGTCGATCGCATAATCGGCAAAGAGCTATAAAGCCGTCGGCCGCGATGTCTCAGGTGGCCCGTACGGCACCTGCTACAATCGCTTCATTCGCTGCCACAGGCTGGTGTGTGGGATCAACTTATGAATGCGCTGACGGCAGGCCATGATACCGCCGTGCAGATGCTAACTCCGCCACGCCGCCTTGAAGGCCTTGCGCTTTTCAGGATCGTATAGGCTCGGATAGTCGTAAGCGAGCGGCTTCGAGGGCTCGACGTGGAGCGTGGCGAACACCGGTCCCTGTTGCTCGAGCACTTGCGCGACCTGCTGCGCGAACACGCCAAGATCTGAAAAATCATAGACCGCGGCATAGCCTGCGGCGCGCGCCAGCCCGGCAAAATCGACGCTGGGCAAAGGGATCGGATGGCCGCCATTGGCCTCATAAGTGTCGTTCTGCGCGACCAGATGGACGAGGTTCTTGGGCGCCACCGCGGCGATCGTCACCAGGCTGCCGAGATTCATCAGCAAAGAACCGTCGCCTTGCAGCACGACGACACGCCGGTCCGGCCGCCCGAGCGCGAGCCCGAGGCCGTGCGACGAATCCAGCCCCATAGCGCCGATCGAGGTGTAATTGAGCGCGCGCGGCGCGACCACAACCCAATCGACGGCAGAGCTGTAGGTCGCCACCACCGCTTCATCGCTGATGTGACGCGCGAGCAAGCGGAAACATTCGTCGCGTTTCATCATGCCGGGCTCCGCCCGATCAGAAATGCAACCGGCCCCGGTTCGGCATAGGCCTTTTCGATCGCCGGCCGGATTTTGGCTATGTCGGCGTCGACGCTGATGAGGTGATGCGCGATGCCCATGTCGTCCAGGATCGGCTCTACGATGCGTACGCCGTAGCGCGGCGATGCGCGCGGTGCGAATTCCGGATCGTGTTGCAGCAAGCCGACCATCATGCAAATCGGTTGCTTATACTCGACGGCAATACCGCGGATGGCGTTGAGCGAATCGAGGAAGCCGGTGTGCTGGATGAGGATCAGGGCGCGCTTGTCGCAATAGGACAGTCCGGAGGCGATCCCAATACATTCGTCCTCCTTGCAGACCCGGATGAGATGGAGTTCCTTGTCATCCGCAATCGGCCGCAGCAGACCGGCGCTCGTGACGATGTCGGGAACCGATAGGACGTATTCGATCCTGCTCGCTTTGATTGAGGCGATGATGCTGGCGCCATTGAGTGCGCCCGACGTGGCCGCCGCGCCTGCCCCAGGCAGCTTCATCCTTAGCCTCCCGAACACCCCGGCTCACGCTTCTTCACAGTAGACCGAACTCAGGAACTGGCGCAGCAAAAAGCCGGCTTTGCGGCCGGCTTTTTCAGATCGCGATTTGAGGCCGCGCTATTTGCGGCGGTGTCGCGCCCGCGGTGGCGGCGTGCCGTCGATCCATGCGGTGTGGGGAAGCGACGCGTCCACGATCCATCCGCCAATGAACGGCACAACGCAGTCGGCGATCCCATCATAAGCCTCACGGGGGGTCAGCGGGCGGTTGACCATGACCGTCGCGACCATTGGATAAACTACCGCGCAGCCAAAGGTCGTGATTCCGTACGCAGCGCCCCAGCTCACATGCCGGACCGGAGGCGTGCCATGCTTTCTGGTGAGGTCCCACGAAACCGCGTCCGCGGCGATGCCGACACCGATCCCCGCGGTCGTCAGCCGGGGATCCTGGCCATGCGACAGCCAGTTCCAGAATGCATTCCAGTTGGCATTCCAATTATTGTCCTGCGCGCGCGCAGCCGGAACCTGCAGCCCGATCGTCATAACCAGGACCAGCGCGGCGAGAATGAACCGCTTCATTATGGTAACTCCCCCTCCATACCATCATGCCCAAAACAGACGCAGTATGGTTAATGCATGATGAATGAGGCGGCGGGGACTGTCGAGTGCCCAATGCGTCGATGTGCAAAATTCTCGGCATCTGTGCTTATTCGGCAACCAATTATCCCCAGCACAGGGGTCGGGGCCATTGCCACCGGCGGTCGATTATTCCGCCGCGGTTCGTCCCGCTCCGCCGGACCCAAATCGCCGCTCGATATAATCGATGACGATTTTTTGGAAGTCGGCGGCGACCGTCGCGCCGCGTAGCGTCATGGCCTTTTTGCCGTCGATAAAAACCGGCGCGGTCGGCTGTTCGCCAGTGCCGGGTAGCGAAATACCGATATCGGCGTGCTTGGATTCGCCCGGTCCGTTGACGATGCAGCCCATGACCGCGACGTTGAGACCCTCGACGCCGGGATAGCGCGTTTTCCATTCGGGCATCGAATCGCGGATAAAGCCCTGGATGCCGGAGGCGAGCTCCTGAAAGGTCGTCGAAGTCGTCCGTCCGCAGCCGGGGCAGGCTGCCACGAGCGGCACGAAGGTCCGCAAACCCACCGTCTGCAACAATTCCTGCGCGACTTTGACTTCCAAGGTGCGGTCGCCGTTCGGCTCGGGCGTCAGCGAAACGCGGATGGTATCGCCGATACCCTGTTGCAGCAGCACGCCCATCGCGGCCGATGAAGCGACGATGCCCTTCGAGCCCATACCGGCTTCGGTCAGGCCGAGATGGAGGGCATAATCGCAGCGGCGCGCCAGTTCGGCATAGACACCGATCAAATCCTGAACCGCGGAGACCTTGGCCGAAAGAATGATCTTTGAGCGCGGCAATCCGATCTCTTCGGCGCGTTCGGCCGACAGCAAGGCCGACTGGATCATGGCTTCGCGGGTGACGTCGCGCGCATCGACCGGATGATTGGATTTGGCATTTTGGTCCATCAGGTGCGTCAACAGCTCCTGATCGAGCGAACCCCAGTTGGCGCCGATGCGGACCGGCTTGTCATGCCGGATCGCGGTCTCGACGATGGCGCCGAATTGGCGATCCTTCTTTTCCTTGAAGCCGACATTGCCGGGATTGATGCGATATTTATCGAGCGCTTCGGCGCAGGCGGGATGATCGGCCAGAAGCTTGTGGCCGATATAGTGGAAGTCGCCGACGATCGGCACGTCCACATTCATTTTGAGGAGTTGGTCCTTGATGTGGGGAACAGCCGCCGCCGCCTCATCGCGGTCGACCGTGATACGCACGATTTCCGAGCCGGAACGCGCCAGCGCCGCTACCTGCTTCGCCGTCCCCGCAACATCGGCAGTATCCGTATTGGTCATCGACTGCACAACGACAGGCGCACCGCCGCCGACGGTCACCTTGCCGACCATGACGGCAACGGTTTTATGCCTCTCAGCCGGGCCGGAAAATTCCATCATGAACTAATCCTCATCTTCCTCCCCCTTGTGGGGGACGGTCATAGGGCAGGGGTTGAATAGGCTTCAAAGCAACCTCACGAATCCCCAGACTTCTCCACACCCCGAGGGGGGAGGGGACGACTTGGATATAGCCTCACCGGGGCCTGTTGACGAGGAGGAGATCCCCGACCATCAGCGCGACGGCCACGGTAAAGGCCGGCACCGGCGGCTCGTTCAGCACAATGTGACCAGCCGCAACGCCGGAGAATGGGCCAGGACGGCGAAGCCTGACAATTCGGCGGCCGAATAGCGCACCATCAATGTGAACCATACGGTGAATGTGACACTCACGTGACGAGTCTTTGCGCGATTCAATCCCGCGCCGTCATCACTTGCGGCAGTGCGAGCAAATGCCGGCAATTTCGACCAGCGGACTTTTGGGCGAAAATCCAGCCGCGCGGGAGGACGCTTTCAGCGCTTCGGCAGCGGCGCCTCCAGGCGCCTCGCCAACCGCGCCGCAGCTTTCACAAATCAGGAAAACGACCAGATCGTCGTCGTCATGATTGTGCACGCAAGCGACGAAGGCGTTACGGCTCTCGATACGATGGACCAGACCGTTGGCGCACAGGAAATCGAGCGCGCGATAAATGGTGATCGGCGCCGGACGATTTTTCTGCGCCAGGCGCTCGATGATTTCGTAGGCGCCGAGCGGCTTGTGGCTCGCTAGCAGCGCCTGCAAGACTTGACGGCGCATCGGTGTGAGCCGCTGGGCGCGCGCCGCGCACTGCGCTTCCGCATGGGTGATCGCCGCGTGGGCGCAGCGTTCATGGTCGTGGTCGGGTGCTGGGAAAATCGCACGCAACAGCTTCGTCATGGCTCGGTCATTGGCTTGTCATTCTCAACGCCCGAACCGGGTCGCCTTGGAGTTTAGGTCGGCTGCTCTCGCGGACAATGTAGCCGATTGCACAAGATCGCGAAAACGTGACGCGCCCCCTGATTTTTATGTTGCGCCGCAGCAAGAAGCGCCCCACATTTCCGCGGTCTCGCACCCGTTTGGCACTTTTTCGGACGTTATTCTGTCTGCCGGGGGCGCCATCCTGAATTGGGGATTGTCATGCTGAAAGGGAAGTCCGCGCTGGTGACCGGTTCGACCTCGGGCATCGGTCTTGCGATCGCACGTGCGATGGCGGCTCAGGGCGCCAACATCACGATCAACGGCTTCGGCGACCAAGCCGCGATCGAAAAAGAACGCGCCGGCATCGAGAATGATTTCAAGGTCAAGGCGATCTATTGCGGCGCCGACATGAGCAAGCCGGCCGAGATCGCCGACATGGTGCATGCGAGCGAAAAAACCTTCGGCTCGCTTGACGTGCTCGTCAATAATGCCGGCATCCAGTTTGTCGCCCCGATCGAGGAATTCCCGATCGAGAAATGGGACCAGATCATCGCGATCAATCTAACGGCGGCATTTCACGCCATTCGCGCCGCGGTGCCCGGGATGAAATCGCGCAAATGGGGCCGCATCATCAATACAGCCTCGGCGCATTCGCTGGTCGCTTCACCGTTCAAGTGCGCTTATGTGTCCGCTAAGCATGGCCTCGCCGGCCTGTCCAAAACCGTTGCGCTTGAAGTCGCGACTTTCGGCATCACTTGTAACTGCATCAGCCCCGGCTACGTATGGACGCCGCTGGTCGAGAAGCAGATCCCCGACACCGCCAAAGCGCGTGGCATGACCGAGGAGCAGGTCAAGCGCGACGTGATACTGGCGGCGCAGCCGACCAAGGAATTTGTGACAGTGGACGAAGTAGCCGACCTCGCCGTCTATCTTTGCTCGGACGGAGCGAAGGCCATTACCGGCGCCAACCTTTCGATCGACGGCGGCTGGACGGCCGAATAAGGCTTCCATGAGCAACATTCTCAATGCGCTGTTGCCCGGGCGTGCAGCGGCGAAAACCGCCGCACCAAAAATCAAGCGCATCAACCTTGCCCTGCAAGGCGGCGGCGCACACGGCGCTTTCACCTGGGGCGTGCTGGAACAGCTCTTGAGCGATGAGCGGCTGTCGATCGAGGGCATTTCCGGCACCTCGGCCGGCGCCGTCAATGCCGTGATGCTGGCGGATGGACTGGTGCGCGGCGGCCGCGCGGAGGCGCAAAAGCGGCTGGCTGATTTCTGGCGTTCGGTATCGAGCACCGGCAACCTGCCGGCGCTGCAGCGGGCGGTGATGCAGCGGCTGTTATCGTTCACGCCGCTTGAAGGCGCTCCAGTGCAAGCCTGGCTTGACGCGGTATCGAGCTACTTTTCGCCGTATGATGCCAATCCGCTCAATATCAACCCGCTCAAGGATCTGATCGAGCGCTTCGTCGATTTCGAGAAGTTGCGCGCGAGCGACGATTTGAAACTATTCATTTCGGCGACCAACGTGCAGACAGGCCGCGTGCGTGTCTTCCCGCGCGAGAAAATCACGGCGGAAGCGGTCATGGCATCGGCTTGCCTGCCGACGATTTTCCGCGCGGTCGAAATCGACGGCGTGCCCTATTGGGATGGCGGCTATCTCGGCAATCCGGTGATCTTTCCATTTTTCCGCACCACCGACACCGAGGATGTGCTGGTGGTGCAGATCAATCCGCTGGTGCGGCAGGCAACGCCAATGTCCTCCAGCGAGATCATGAACCGGATCAACGAAATCACCTTCAATTCTTCGCTCATCGGCGAATATCGCGCCATCGAGTTCGTCGCCCGATTGATCGATCAAGGCAAGCTGCCGCGCGGCACCGGCCCGGGGCAATACCGGCGCATCAATGTCCATCGCATCGTGCTGGACCGGTTCGGGACTCATTTTGACGCTTTCAGCAAGCTTTCCACCGACTACGATTTCTTCGATATGCTGCGTGTCAGCGGCAAACGCGCGGTTCGACGGTTCCTCGACGAGCATTTTGACGATATCGGCGTGAAGTCCACTGTCGACCTGCCGGCGGAGGCCCAGGCCGAATGGGCGTAGTAGGTCCATTGCGACGCTAAGCGCCCGCCAGGGCTTAAAGTCCTAAGGAAATTCATGACCTGAAATGCTGGCACTGCAAGGCTGCCTTGCGGACATTTCCATGCTGTTATTTAGTAAGGTCACTTATATTGTGCTTAAACTAATACAAGCAGGTCAACCATGCTTCCGCGCTCGCTCAATAGGGAATTTGCCTTTTCTCTCAATGATGTAGCTCGCATGCTGCGGACCTATGCGGATTACAAAGCAAGCCAATTCGGCATTACCCGCGCCCAGTGGGTGGTTTTGGTCCGGCTCGACCGCTTCGAGGGCCTCAAACAGTCCGAGCTTGCCGAAATGCTCGATCTCCAGCCGATCACCTTGACGCGGCTGCTCGATCGGCTTTGCGAAAGCAGCCTCATCGAGCGCCGCGCCGATCCCAATGACCGCCGCGCCAAGCGGCTTTATCTGACCGCCCAGGCCCGACCGCTGCTTGAGCGGCTGGGCGACCTCGGCGACGAACTGATGACGACAGCGCTCGCCGGCGTCGACCGCGAGAGCGTCGAGCGGATGGTCGCACAGCTTGCCGTCATCAAAGAAAACCTGCGCCACGCGATCCAGAACAAGCCCGCCCCCGGCACTGCGGGAGAGCAGCGCTATGGCTGAGCGGGCGCTCAAATCCGTCGCGCCTGAACGTGCCGAGGCGCCGGAGGTACGCGAGGTTCCATCGGCCGTGCCGGCATCCCGCCCATCGGATATGCGGCCAATCGCCGTCACGAATAAAGCACGCAAGCTCGATCGGCGCCGGGGACTGCGCTGGGGCCTGTTTGCATTGCTGCCAGTCGTCCTCCTTGTCGGCACGTACTGGTACGTCACCGGCGGCAAGGTCATGTCGACAGACGACGCCTATGTGGATACCGAAAAAGTCGGTATCTCGACCGATGTTGCCGGCATCGTCCAAGCCGTCAGTGTCACGGACAACGAGCAAGTCCGAGCCGGCCAGGTGCTGTACCGGCTCGATCCCCGGCAGTTTCAGATCGCTCTCGACAATGCCAAGGCCAACTTGGCCCAGACGGCACTGACGATCAACGCGATGAAACAGGATTATAAACGCATGCTGAGCGACGTCGCTGCGCAGCAGGCCCAAGTTGGTCTGGATCAGACCAATTACGACCGCGACACGATGCTGTTGCGCAGCGGCACTGTATCTCAGGCGGTCTACGATCAAGCGAAATCGACCCTCGACTCCGACAAGAGTAAACTCGAATCCTTACGTCAGCAGGCGCAAGTGCAACTAGCCAAGCTTGACGGTAATGCGGACATTCCCGTCGCTCGGCACCCGCAATATCAGCAAGCGCAAGCGCAGGTCGATGAGGCTCAGCGCCAGCTCGATCACACGGTCGTCGTTGCGCCCTTCGCCGGCCTGGTCACCGATGTTCCGGCGATCGCCCCCGGAAAATATCTCGCCGCCTCGACAACTGCCTTCTACCTCGTCGATACGGATCACGTTTGGATCGATGCCAATCCGAAAGAGACCGAGCTGACCTATGTGCGGCCCGGCCAGCCGGTTACCGTCACGGTCGACGCCTATCCCGATGCAACCTGGCACGGCACCGTCGCAAGCATCAGCCCGGCGGCCGCGCAGGAATTCTCCTTGCTGCCGGCACAAAACACCAGCGGCAATTGGGTGAAGGTCGTCCAGCGTGTGCCGATGCGGGTCCGTGTCGACGCCACCGAACAGGGCAAGCCTCCGCTGCGCGCCGGCATGAGTGCTGTGGTTGACGTTGATACCGGTCATCCGCGTGGCTTCCCGCATCTATTTAGCTGGTGAATGCTATGGATGCTGCGGACGGCGCCAATCGCGGGATGATTACGCTTTGCGTGATTCTTGCAACCCTGATGCAGGCGCTCGATACGACCATTGCCAATGTCGCGCTGCCGTATATGCAAGGCAGCATCGCGGCGAGCCAGGACCAGATAGATTGGGTGCTGACCTCCTATATCGTCGCCGCGGCGATCATGACCCCGCCGACCGGCTTTCTCGCCGGACGATTCGGTCTCAAACGGCTTTTTCTGGTGTCGATCGGCGGCTTCACTTTGGCATCGATGCTCTGCGGTATGGCGCAGTCGCTCACGCAAATCGTATTGTTTCGCGTTCTGCAGGGGGCTTTCGGCGCGGCGCTGGTGCCGCTGTCGCAGTCTGTGCTGTTCACAATCTACCCGAAGGAGCGCCAGGGCTTTGCCATGGCATTGTTCGGCGTCGGTGTCATGGTCGGCCCCGTTCTCGGCCCCGTTCTCGGCGGCTGGCTGACCGAGAACTACACTTGGCGCTATGTCTTCTACATTAATCTGCCGATCGGCATTCTTGGTTTTCTCGGGATGAGCGCGTTTCTGCCGGACTCCGAACGCCAGACCGGCGCGAAGCTGGATTGGTTCGGCTTCGGCACCTTGAGCCTGACGCTCGGCGCGCTTCAGGTCATGCTCGACCGTGGCGAAATCAAGGATTGGTTCGGCTCCGGCGAGGTTATCATTGAGGCGGTGGTTGCGTTCTCGGCGCTTTATCTTTTTCTGGTCCATACTTTCACGGCCAAGAAACCCTTTGTGCGACCCGAGCTGTTCCGCGACCGTAATTTCGCGGCCGGCGTCGTTTTCGTCGCAATCGTGGGCCTCACTTATTACGCTTCGCTCGCATTGCAGCCGCCGTACCTGCAGGATTTGATGAACTATCCGGTCGTCACCGCCGGGCTTGTCATGGGTCCGCGCGGCGTCGGCACGATGGCATCGATGCTTGTCGTCGGGAGGCTGGTCGGCCGCGTCGATACCAGGCTGCTGCTTGGCTTTGGGCTTGGTCTCACCGCTTGGTCGTTCTACGCGATGACGGGCTGGACACCCGACATCTCGGAGGGACAGATCATCGACGTCGGGGTCGTCCAAGGGGTCGGCCTCGGCTTTCTCTTCGTGCCGCTCAGCGCGGCAACATTGTCGACGCTTTCAGCGGCGCAACGAACGGAAGGCGCCGGCTTCTACAATCTGTCGCGCAATATCGGCTCAAGCGTCGGCATTTCAGTGGTCAATGCTCTGCTGACCCGCAATACCCAGGTCAATCATGCCATCATCGCCTCGCATGTGACGGCCGTGAACCGCGGCTTCGACATTCCGGCCGTGGCCCATTTTTGGGACCCGCTGACCGCCGCCGGCCGTACGGCGCTCGACGCAGTAATCACCCAACAAGCGCAAATCATCGCCTATATCGACGATTACAAACTCTTGATGATCGCGACGCTGGCCGTACTTCCGTTGCTGCTTGTGTTTAGGCGTGCCGCGCGCCCCGCCGGCGACGTGGCTGTGGTCGACTGACGCGAAAGCGGGCGGCGCTCAGCGCCACCCGCTCGCACCGATTCGAAAACCTAGAGCGGGATGCGATTTCCTTGAATCATTGTCCCGCTCTAGTCTTTTGTTTGCGCGTGATCTTTTCCGAAAACCGGTTCCCACTTTTCGGGATCATGCTTTAAGAGACTATTCGCCCGCCGCCGCTTCGCGCGGGTGCTCGCCTTCGGCTTTCTGCTTGGCCTCCAGGTCCTCGCCGGTCTGCTGATCGACGACTTTCATCGACAGCCGCACTTTGCCGCGCTCGTCGAAACCGAGCAGCTTCACCTTGACCTTGTCGCCCTCCTTGACCACGTCGGAGGTTTTCTGCACCCGCCGCGGCGCCAGCTGGCTGATATGGACAAGGCCGTCCTTGGCGCCGAAGAAGTTCACAAAGGCGCCGAAATCCATCACCTTGACGACGGTGCCTTCGTAGACGTGGCCGACTTCGGGCTCGGACGCGATCGACTTGATCCAATTGATCGCCGCCTTGATCGCCTCGCCATTGGCGGAGGCGACCTTGACCGTACCGTCGTCCTCGACGTTGATCTTGGCGCCGGTCTTTTCGACGATCTCGCGGATCACCTTGCCGCCGGACCCGATCACTTCGCGGATCTTGTCGACCGGAATCTTGAACGACTCGATGCGCGGGGCGTATTCGCCGAGTTCGGCGCGCGCGGCGGTCAGTGCTTTCGCCATTTCGCCAAGGATATGCATGCGGCCGTCTTTGGCCTGGGCCAAAGCGATTTTCATGATTTCCTCGGTAATGCCGGCAATTTTTATGTCCATTTGCAGCGAAGTCACGCCGCCTTCAGTGCCGGCGACCTTGAAGTCCATGTCGCCCAGATGGTCTTCGTCGCCGAGAATGTCGGAGAGCACGGCATAGCGTTTGTCTTCGAGAATAAGGCCCATGGCGATGCCGGCGGTCGGCCGCTTGAGCGGTACGCCGGCATCCATCAGCGCGAGCGACGCGCCGCACACGGTCGCCATCGACGACGAACCGTTCGACTCGGTGATCTCGGAGACAACACGGATGGTGTAGGGGAACTCTTCTTTCGACGGCAGCATCGGATGGATTGCCCGCCAGGCGAGCTTGCCGTGGCCGATTTCGCGTCGGCCGGGCGCGCCCATGCGGCCCGTCTCACCGACCGAATAAGGCGGAAAGTTGTAATGCAGCAGGAACGTTTCCTTATACGTTCCCTGCAGCGCGTCGACGAACTGCTCGTCTTCGGAGGTGCCGAGCGTGGCGACCACCAAGGCCTGGGTCTCGCCACGGGTGAACAGCGCCGAGCCGTGGGTGCGCGGCAGCACGCCGACTTCCGCCAGGATCTGCCGAACGGTTTTCACGTCGCGGCCGTCGATGCGCTTGCCGGTGTCGAGGATGTTCCAGCGCACGATCTTGGCTTCGAGCTCCTTGAACACGCCAGCAACCGCAGTCTTGTCGTGCTTCGGTTCGGCGCCTTCGGGAGAAAAGTGCTCCATCACCCTTTGTTTGACTGCGGCGACGGCGTCTTGGCGATCCTGCTTGCGTACGATCGAATAAGCCGCACGCAGGTCTTTCTCGGCGAGGCCGAGGATTTCCTTTTCCAGCGCCTTGTTGTCGGCAACAGCGAGATCACGCGGCTCCTTGGCGGCCTTCTCGGCAAGCTTGATGATGGCCTCGATCACCGGCTGGAAATGCCGGTGGCCGAACATCACGGCGCCGAGCATGATCTCCTCGGACAGCTCTTTTGCTTCCGATTCCACCATCATGACAGCGTCTTGTGTGCCGGCGACGACGAGATCGAGTTTACTCTCGGTCATCTCGTCGATCTGCGGGTTGAGCACATATTCGTTGTTGATAAAGGCAACGCGGGCGCCGCCGATCGGGCCCATGAACGGCGCACCGGAAAGGGTGAGCGCGGCCGAGGCGGCAACCATCGCAACGATATCGGGATCGTTCTCCTGATCGTGCGAAAGCACGGTCACGGTCACCTGGGTGTCGCATCGCCAGCCTTCGGCGAACAACGGACGGATCGGACGATCGATCAGGCGCGACGTCAGCGTATCCTTTTCGGTCGGACCGCGCTCACGTTTGAAATAGCCACCGGGAATCCGGCCGGCTGCGTAATATTTCTCGGTGTAGTTGACGGTGAGCGGCAGGAAATCGATGCCTTCCTTCGGCTCCTTGGCGGCAACGACAGCGGCAAGCACACTGGTCTCGCCATAAGTCGCGAGCACGGCTCCGTCGGCTTGACGCGCTATTCTGCCGGTTTCCAGCGTTAGATTACGGCCACCCCAGTCAAGTTGCACACGATGAATGTTAAACATTGCGATTGTCTCTCATGGTTTCCGGCAAAGTGCGAAAGCCATAAGCAAGACGGCGAGACGCTGCCGGCGCAGCGGCGCTGCAATGCCGCCTCAGCGTCTGGCGATCCTGCCATGGCCTTCGAACCTTCCTTAGATATGAACGGGAAACGGCCCATTCTACGGATCGGCAGCTTTGCTGCCGGTTTCAGATGGCAGCTTTGCTGCCGGTTTCAGATGGCAGCTTTGCTGCCGGTTTCAGATGGCAGCTCCGCTGCCGGGCAAAAAACGGGCGCTTCGTGCGCTCCGCTCTCGAACGCGCGGGACTTTCCCGCGCGGAAACGTTTAGCGGCGAATACCCAGCCGTTCGATCAACTCCTTGTAACGTCCGTCGTTCGTCCGCCGAAGATAGTCGAGAATCTGGCGACGTTGCGACACCAGCTTGAGCAAGCCGCGCCGCGAATGGTTGTCCTTTACGTGGGTCTTGAAGTGTTCCGTCAAATTATTGATCCGCTCCGTAAGGAGCGCGACCTGCACCTCTGGCGAACCGGTGTCGCCGGATTTGGCGGCATAGGTCTTGATCACTTCCGCTTTACGCGCGGTCGTTATCGACATCGTCATTAACCTCTTTGTCTCGCGGCACGACCAGCGATGCCGGTTAAATTAAACACGCGGCGGGGAACGATCTCGCCGCGCTCGACCTCGGCAATGGCCAAAAGCTGGCCGCTGGAAGCGACCTGGACCATGCCGCGGAAGATGGAGGCGTCCCGTCCGCGCAACAAAACGGCTTGGCCCCTAGCGAGCCTCGCCGCGTCTGCCGGGCTCACGGCCAGCGCCGGGATGTCGTCCAGCGCGGTCTCGATCGGCAGAAGCGTATCGGCGAAGTGTCCCTCGCCAGCGGCCGCTCTATGACACAAAGCCTCGATCTGTTCCAGGGGTATCATGTCGCTCTCGCCGAAGGGTCCGACCCGGCTCCGTCGCAGCGCGGAGACATGCCCAAGCGCGCCCAAAGCCCGGCCGAGATCCCGGGCGAGCGCGCGAACATAAGTGCCTTTACCGCATTCGGCTGCCAGCACGGCATGGTCAGGATCCGGTATTTCGACCAATTCCAGCCGGTGGATCGTGACGGCGCGAGGCGCGATTTCGACGATTTCGCCGTCCCGCGCAAGATCATAAGCGCGCTCGCCGCCGATTTTCACGGCGGAATAGCGCGGTGGCACCTGCTCGATGGTGCCGGTGAATCGTCGCAGCAAGGCGCGTATGGCTGCCGCGTCGGGGCGGATTTCGCTTGTCGCCACGACGCGGCCCTCGGCGTCGTCGGTGTCGCGCTCCTCGCCCCAGCGGACGGTAAACAGATACGTTTTACGGCCATCGACGACAAATGGCACGGTCTTGGTTGCCTCCCCGAGCGCGATCGGCAGGCACCCTGACGCCAAGGGATCGAGCGTGCCGGCGTGTCCCACCCGCCTGGCGGAGTACAGGTGCTTGATGACGGAAACCGCATGCGTCGACGTCATACCGACCGGCTTGTCGAGCACGATCCAGCCATGCACGTCGCGCTTCGGCCTTTTTTGTCTTCCCTGCTCCCGCTCCGTCTCGCCGGGTGAAACGACAGGCCGAGCATCGGCTTGCTGCGCGTTCATCATTCTGCTTTCTCGCCGCCAAAATCGTCCTTGCCGCGCAAGTCGTTGTCGCTCAGATCGCGTTGCACGACAGGAGTTCGCAAAAGCTTCTCGATCCGTTCGACCTCGTCGAATCGCTCGTCGACGCGGAACCGAATTTCAGGCGCAAATTTGAGGTTGACGCGCCGCGCGATTTCACCGCGGACATAGCGCTTGTTACGATCGAGCGCTTCGATCACGTCTTTTACGTCGCGACCGCCGAGCGGCATGACATAGATGGTCGCCAGTCGCAGATCCGCGGTCATCCGAACTTCCGGAACGGTGATCATGTGCGTTTGGATGACCGGGTCGTGGACCTCGCCGCGCGTGAGCATGTCGGCGAGTTCATGTCGGATCAATTCGCCGACACGAAGCTGGCGTTGCGAGCCGCCGGCAGACTGATCGCGATGTTGGTGATGCCGCGCCATTTTGCTGTTCCCGTCGTGCGCGGCTTCGGCCCGCGCATCTCGTTTCCACATGCGGTGCTTTTATTGCCGGAATAGCCCGACCCAGGTCCGGCAATGACGCCGTGATCGTGTGCGAACGTGAGTCTCGAACTCACAACGTCCGCTGCACGCTCTCCACCCGGTAGCACTCGATGACGTCGCCGACCTTCATATCCTGATAATTCTCAAATGCCATGCCGCACTCCTGGCCGGCGACGACTTCGCGCGCGTCGTCCTTGAAGCGCTTGAGCTGCGATAGCTTGCCCTGATGCACGACTACGTTGTCGCGAATGAGCCGCACATTGGCGCCGCGCTCGACCGTGCCGTCGGTGACGCGGCAACCGGCCACCGTGCCGACTTTAGACACCTTGAAGATTTCGAGAATGACGGCGTTGCCGAGCATGGTCTCGCGCAGCGTCGGCGCCAGCAAGCCCGACATGGCCTTTTTCACGTCATCGACGAGGTTGTAAATGATGTCGTAATAACGGATTTCGACGCCAGCCTGCTCGGCGGACGCGCGCGCCTCCTTGTGGGCACGGACGTTGAAGCCGATGAGAGCCGCGCCCGAGGCCTCGGCCAGCGTCACGTCGGATTCGGTAATCCCGCCGGCACCCGCGAAAATAATGCGGGCGGCGACCTCTTCCGTCGAAAGCTTCTCCAGCGCGCCGACGATCGCTTCGATGGAGCCTTGCACGTCGCCCTTGATGACCAGCGGGAAATCCTTGCGGCCCGTGGTCTTGAGCTGATTCATCATCTGCTCGAGCGAACCGCGCATGCCGGTCTGCCGCGCCGCCAGTTTTTCGCGCTTCTGGCGGTCGCGATAATCCGCGATTTCTCTTGCGCGAGATTCGGTATCGACCACCGCCAGCCGGTCGCCGGCTTCGGGCGTGCCGTTGAATCCCAGCACCTCGACCGGCATCGACGGTCCGGCCGCCACGACCGAATGGCCGGTATCCGACATCAGGGCGCGCACGCGGCCCCATTCTGAGCCGGCCACGACAATATCTCCGGGTTTGAGCGTGCCGCGCTGAACGAGGACGGTCGCAACGGGGCCTCGGCCGCGATCAAGCCGCGCCTCGATCACAGTGCCTTCGGCGGGACGATGCGGGTTGGCTTTCAGCTCGAGCACCTCCGCCTGGAGCGCGATCATGTCGAGAAGCTTGTCGAGATTGGTTTTTGCCTTGGCGGAGACTTCGAGCTCCAACACATCGCCGCCGAGCGATTCGACCTGGATTTCATGCTGCAGCAATTCGGTGCGCACGCGTTCCGGCCTGGCGTCCGGCTTGTCGATCTTATTGATGGCGACGATGATCGGCACCTTCGCCGCCTTGGCGTGGTGGATGGCCTCGACCGTTTGCGGCATGACGCCGTCGTCGGCGGCGACGACGAGCACGACGATATCCGTAATCTTGGCACCGCGGGCGCGCATGGCGGTGAACGCGGCGTGACCCGGCGTATCGATGAAAGTGACGCGGCCGCCGGAAGGCGAGGTCACCTGATAGGCGCCGATATGCTGGGTAATACCGCCGGCTTCGCCAGCCGCGACTTCGGTCGACCGAATAGCGTCTAGCAGTGAAGTCTTGCCGTGGTCGACGTGGCCCATGATGGTGACGACCGGCGCGCGCGGCTGCAGGCTTTCCGGGCTGTCCGCGGCATCGAACATGCCCTCTTCGACGTCCGACTCGGCGACGCGGCGCACGGTGTGGCCGAGCTCTTCGGCGATCAGTTGGGCGGTGTCGGCGTCGATCGTGTCGGTGATCTTCGCCATGTGACCCTGCTGCATGAGGATGCGGATCACGTCGACGGCGCGTTCAGCCATGCGGTTGGCGAGTTCCTGGATCGTGATCGTCTCAGGAATCGTCACTTCGCGGGCGATTTTCTCTTTCGGCTCGTCGCGGTGGCCGGTCATGCGTTGCACGCGGCGGCGGAATGACGCGACCGAGCGTTCGCGCACTTCGTCGGCCGAAAGCGCGGTCACGACGGTGAGGCGGCCGCGACGTTTTTCGCCGCTACTGCGCGTCGGCTTGGGCGCCGGCGCCGGCCGGGCGGCGGCGCTTCCGCCACGGCGGGCGGTGCGCGGAGCCTCCTCCTCGTCGGCTTCGAGGGCCGGCCGTGCGCCGGGCTTCGCCGTGGTTGCCACGTCGGCGCCGAAGCGCTTCTTGGCGACCTCGTCGGCCTTGCGCTTGGTTTCCTCATCGTGCTTACGGCGGACTTCTTCGTTGAGCTTGCGGGCCTCTGCGGCCGCGCGGTCGGCGCGCTCGGTGTCTTCGCGGGTGCGGCGGATGCGAGCCTCTTCCTCGGCGCGCTCACGCTCTTCATGTTCGCGCAGCTGCGCGCCGGCAAGCGCCTGGGCGCGCGCGTTACGCTCATCCTCGGTGAGCGTGCGGAGCACGACTCCCGAAGCTTTTGGTGCGACGGCCGGCGTGACCGTTGTTGGTGCGGCGGCGGCCGGCGCTCTGGCGGTCGAGCGCGCTGTAATGCGGTCGGGCGCCGCGGCGGGTTCCGCCTTGATCTCGCCGGGGCCGGCGACGCGGCGTTTGACCTTCTCGACGACGACAGCCTTGCTGCGGCCGTGGCTGAAGCTCTGGCGCACGACGCCCTGCTCGACGCCGCCGCGCTTGAGCGTCAGCGTCTTAGTCGGGGTCACGCTTAGCTTTTCGCCGCTATTTTTGGTCGTCTCAGTCATTCGTATCCGATTCCATACCCGCCGATCGCCTCGGCCAGCTCAGTTCGCCGCCGCTGCGGCGGCCTTTTGGCCCAGATTACCGGTCCGGAACCGTTCCAAGCGCCGCAAACGCGCCAAAACGGTGTCACTCGCAAGCCCGGCAAGCAGGGCTGCATGTATCACATTTGGGCGGTCCAGTGCCAAATCCAATTGCGCCGAAGTCAGGCGCTGGATCACAATAATCGACCTCGCGGACGGTCTCCGGCGCTGTGCCGCGTCGAGCTTTCTGACCCCATCCGGGGCGGCCTCGGCGGCGTGGAGAAGGGCGACCACGTCGCCATGCGCCAGCGCCGCCTCGACCTTGGAGAAACCGGCAACGGCAAAGCCGGCTTTGCCGGCGATCGCTAGCGCATCGAGCGCCGAGCGTTCGAGGAGATGCTCGGTGCGGTTCAGCAAGTCGGGGGGGATGCGAACGTCCCGCTTGAAACCGCGCGCAAAGACCTTGCGCTTGATTGCGTCACCCAGTGCGTCTTGCGTCGCCGTCACCCAGACGCCGCGTCCGGGCAACTTGCTTTTTAGGTCCGGTACCGCTTCGCCATCCGGCCCGACGACGAAGCGGATCAGTTCCGCAACCGGCCGCACTGCGCGCGTGACAACACAGAGCCGCTCCGGGCCGCGCGCCCGCGGCCCGCTGTCGAGTTCGATGTCGGTTGATACTGCGGTCATTTCAGTATGCAACTACGATCACGGCTGCGCCGGCGCGGCAGCCGTCTCGTCAGGGACGGGCGGCGGTGCGAGATCGGCCTCGGTGACCCAGCCCGCCTTGAGGCGCGCTTGCATGATGATCGCCTCGGCCTCCTCGCGCGACAGTTCGAAGCCGTCGAGAATCCCGGCCTGACGGACCGCTTCGCCGTCCTTGCGTTCGGTCCAGCCGGCAAGATCGTCGGTGGCACAACCGGCAAGATCCTCGACCGTCTTGATGCCGTTCTCGCCGAACCGCACCAGCATCGCCGTGGTAACGCCCTCGACGTCCTTGATCGCGTCTTCGACGCCGAGCTCCTTGCGCTTGGCATCGAGTTCGGCCTCGATCTTGTCGAGGTATTCGCGCGCGCGGGTCTGTAATTCGGCGGCGGTGTCCTCGTCGAAACCTTCAATGCTTGCAATTTCCTTGGTGTCGACCAGCACCAGTTCCTCGACCGAATTAAAGCCTTCCGATGCCAGCAACTGCCCGACCACCTCGTCGACGTTCAGCGTGTCGATGAACATGCGGGTCCGGTTCTCGAATTCCGCTTGGCGGCGTTCGGATTCTTCCTGCTCGGTCAGAATGTCGATGTCCCAGCCCGTGAGCTGCGACGCCAGACGGACGTTCTGCCCGCGCCGGCCGATGGCGAGCGAGAGTTGCTGATCGGGAACCACGACTTCGATGCGCTCGCGCTCTTCGTCGAGTACGACTTTGGCGACCTCGGCTGGCGCCAGCGCGTTGACCACGAAAGTGGCGATATCTTGCGACCACGGAATAATGTCGATCTTCTCGCCTTGCAGCTCATTGACCACCGCCTGCACGCGCGAGCCGCGCATGCCGACGCAGGCGCCGACCGGATCGACCGACGAATCGCGCGATACCACCGCGATCTTGGCGCGCGAGCCGGGGTCGCGGGCGACGGCCTTCACCTCGACGATGCCGTCGTAGATTTCGGGCACTTCCTGCGCGAACAGTTTGGACATGAATTGCGGGTGAGTACGGGAAAGGAAAATCTGCGGCCCGCGCTGCTCGCGTCGCACGTCGTAGATATAGGCACGGATGCGGTCGCCGTTGCGGAACACTTCGCGCGGCAGCATTTCGTCGCGCCGCACGATCGCTTCGCCGCGGCCCAAGTCGACCACGACGTTGCCGTATTCGACCCGCTTGACGATGCCGTTGACGATATCGCCGATGCGGTCCTTGTATTCGTCGTATTGCCGGTCGCGTTCGGCCTCGCGCACTTTCTGCACGATCACCTGCTTCGCCGACTGTGCGGCGATCCGCCCGTATTCGAGCGGCGGCAGCGGATCGGCGATGGTGTCGCCGATCTGCGCGGCGGGATGGCGCCGGCGGGCGTCGTCGAGACTGATCTGCGTCGCCGGATTTTCCACCGTATCGACCACCAGCATGTGCCGCGACAGGTGAAGCTCGCCGCTCTTGGGGTCGATCTCTGCCCGGACCTCGGTTTCGCTGCCGTAACGGGAGCGTGCGGCCTTGGCGATGGCGTCTTCCATGGCGCCGAGCACGATACGCCGGTCGATCGCCTTTTCGCGGGCGACCGCTTCGGCGATCTGTAAAAGTTCGAGCTTATTGGCGCTTACGGTCGCCATCGGTCAGTCTCCCTTGCGTTGGTTCTGCTTGCTCTTGCGCAGCGATTCGGAAATGAGGGCGTCGGTGAGAACGAGCTTAGCTTCCATCATGTCGTCGATTGGCAGCAAGATTTCGGAATTTTCATTTGCCGGCGCATCGGTGCGACGTAGGCGCGCACAGCCGCCGTCGGTACCGATCAATTTGCCGCGGAATCGCCGCCGACCGTCGATCGGCACCTGCATTTCCACTTGAGCGACGTGGCCGGCGTAACGGTCGAAATCCGAGCGGCGCACCAGCGGCCGGTCGATGCCGGGCGACGAAATCTCCAGCCGATAAGAACCTTCGATCGGATCGGCAACATCCAGTACCGGCGATAGCGCCCGCGAAGCGGCTTCGCAATCCTCGATCATCATGGTGCCGTCCGGACGTTCGGCCATGATTTGAACGGTGCAGCCGGCAAAGCCGGATATCCGTATCCGAACCAGCCGATAGCCGAGCGTGGCAAGGACCGGTTCGGCCAGCGTCGCGACGCGAGCCGCCCGTCCCGGCTCGGTGATGAGCCGCGGCTCGTCGGAAAAACTCGCAAACGCAACGCTCGTCGACCTGTCGTCCATGCTGTTCGGCCATTGATCCCGCTAACGTGGACTGCAAAAACGCCGCCTGGCCTCGGGTAATAAAAAAGAGCGGGTCCCGGGGGAACCCACTCTCAAAACCGTTCGGATCATCCGACCGTTATGAGGTATCCATGACGGATGCGGCAAATATAGCGGTTTGTCGTGCGGTTGCAAGGGCTGGTAGTGTCCTAATTTGACGGAAGACGGGCTAAAGCTAGATAGACGCCAACAAAAACCAATAGCCCCAAAAGGGCACTCTCATTATCAGCCATTAGAAGATGCCTAGCTATCAGGAATGCCGCGCCGGCTAATGCGGCAGCGCCTAGAATCTCACGCACAGGGTTCATGGCCACCTCTCCTTACTTCAACCTTCGGTCCACCAATTCCTCTACGGACCATACCCGATTAGTCACGTTTGCCGCCATGGCTGGCGTGACGCGCGATCTACTGTGCTATCGTAGGGCGATCATGAGCGAAGTGAGCACCGATGAATTGAAACGCGCCGTTGAGAGCCAACACGGCTGCACAGCCACGTTTATCCAATCGGTGCCCGTCACGGAACGGCACGGCAATGCGATAGTGTGGGAAGGCGTCGTGCACGTTTTCCAAATCCACGGCCATCCCAAGGCTAGCAAAGCCTATGCCTGGTCATCCCCAATAGAAGGAAGTGATAAACGGCGGTTCTTTGCGGTTCTGCATCTGCCGCCCATTGCGTCGCCAGCCGAAGCCGTGCGAGCAGCTATCGTGGCCGAGCATCGGACCGATCAATGAAATGGGCCAGCATCGCCTTAGCCGCCTGCGCAGTCGTTGCGGGGCTAATCGCAGCTTATTACTGGCATCAATCGAGTGCCATGCAAATTGATCCAGGATGGTCTGTAGGGCACCCAGAGCCGGTGAATGACGAGCGAAGGCAAATGGATTTAAACGTAGCGATCAACCGATGGGCAAACGCGGCTGCCAAATTAAATAAGATTGCGGCGCTTTGGACGGCCCTATCAGTAGCGTTGGCGGGTGCGTCCAGCATCGTCGGAAGCTTGGCTTAAATTCAAATTAGGACACTACCCAAGGGCTGTGGGAGCAGGGCTGTCAGGGAGCGGGTGTCGGGGAGCGGGGATCAGGAATCGGTGGCCGGTAAATCCGGATCAGATGGTAGGCGTATTGGGCTGCCGCTTGCTGCTTGCCGATCGTCGGTTCCTGAACGCAATGTTTCCTTCAGAATTGCTGGATTATCATCCGTCACGGGCACCGCATAATTTGTGAAAGATGATGGATCGAGGATGGGTGCCGCCATCTCGCTTATTCCAGAACTCGAAGACGTGCTTCAGCGCGGCTCGCGATACAGGCGCGCCGAGGCGCTACGGCGCGTGACCGCGCTGTTTCTTGACGGCGCCCAAAGCTACAGCGAGACCCATGTCGCGTTGTTCGATGACATTTTCGCGCTGCTTATCGAGGAAATCGAGAGCAAGGCGCGCGCCGAACTTTCCCATTGCCTTGCGCCGGTCAGCAACGCACCGATCAAGCTGCTGCGCATGTTGGCCAATGACGACGATATTGCCGTTGCCGGTCCGGTCCTCAAACTGGCGCCGCGTCTGGCCGAGGCCGATCTCATCAACTTGGCAAAAACCAAGAGCCAGGCGCACCTGCAGGCGATTTCCGCGCGGCCGGCGCTTGGCGAGGCAGTCACCGACGTTCTGGTGCGGCGCGGCGATCGCGAAGTCGCGCGCAGCGTCGCCGCCAATTGCGGCGCGCGCATTTCCGAGACGAGCTTTTTTCGTCTCGTCAAGCGCGCCGAGGGTGATGGCATCCTTGCCGAGAAAGTCGGACTGCGGCCCGATATTCCGCCGCAGCTGTTTCGCGAATTGCTGACCAAGGCTACCGCGATCGTGCACAAGCGTTTGCTTGCTTCGGCGACGCCCGAATTGCAGGCGGAAATTCGCCGCGTCCTGGAAAAAGTCTCCAGTGAAGTCGGCGCCTGCGTCGGTCCGCGCGATTACAGCGCCGCGCAGCGCGTGGTGCTCAGGCTGCATCGCGTAGGCGGCATGAACGAGGCAGCCCTGACGGCGTTCGCCAGCGAAGGCAAATACGACGAGACGGTCGTCGCCCTCGCGGCACTGTCCAAGGTGCCGATCCATGTCGCGGACAGGCTGATGGCCGGAGAACGGCCCGATCCGGTGCTGATCCTTTGCAAGGCCGCCGGGATGAGCTGGCCGACGGTAAGGTCCATCATCACGTTACGTCCCGACGGCAAGCAACCGTCGAGCCTCGGCAGCGCTGCCGCTTTTGCCAATTATGACCGGCTCGCGGCTTCGACCGCGCAGCGTGTCGTGCGATTCTGGCAGGTGCGCCAAAATCCGAAGAATTAGCCGATCTTCGCTAAAGCTCGATCCTTAAACTCTCCGGAACACCAGAAAACACGACGCCCGGTCTGCACGTGCGGCCTTGGCGTGGTACCGCGTTTCGGTAAAGCCCGGCCAAGGGGTGCGCCAATCGTCGGCACATTGTGCGACCCATTCGAAAAGTTCCGACCGGATAAGCCGCTGCAGCGTCCAGCCGGCATAATCTGCTATATCGGTGACGAAACGGAACTCGCCGCCGTGCTGCAGCGTTCGCCCCAGCTGTGCCACCATTTCATCTTGAACAAAGCGGCGTTTCCAATGCCGCCGTTTCGGCCATGGATCGGGGTGGATCAGGTCGATCCGCGCCAACGACTTTTCAGGAAGCCACGCGATCAAGCTGACCGCATCGTCGAAATGCAAACGCACATTGTCCAGCCCGCTGCTTTCGATCCCGGCCAGCGCCTTGGCCATGCCGTTGACGAACGGCTCCACGCCGATAAATCCGATCTCCGGCCGCTCACGGGCGCGAGCGATCATCGACTCGCCGCCGCCAAAGCCGATTTCGAGATCGACTTCGATAACACGGCCTGAAAAGAGCTCGCCGAGTTTGGCGGGGGCCCGGCGGGAGAGATCGATTGCGAGTCGCGGCAACAGGGTCGCAAAAAGCCGCGCCTGGTTGGGACGCAGCTTGTGCCCCCTGCGGCGCCCAAAAAACGCCCGCGATCGTCGTTCGAGATTCTCCGCCAAGGTCATGCTCCGTGCGGAGCACCCAGTAAACACCGGCCAAGCCGCAATTGCACGAACCCTTGCACTTCGCTGCAAGGCGACCACTCGATCGCCCGCCGGCGGATGACGACGAGCGTTCAGCGCAACGCCCGCTTAAGGGCGTCGGCGAGATCGGTGCGCTCCCAGGAGAAGCCGCCGTCCTTTTCCGGAGCGCGGCCGAAATGGCCGTACGCCGCCGTGCGCCGATAGATCGGCCGGCTCAGCTTGAGCGTGCGGCGGATGCTGGTCGGCCGCAACGGAAATAACTCGGGCAAGAGTTTCTGCAGCTTCGCCTCTTCAACCTTGCCGGTGCCGTGGGTGTCGACCAGAAGCGACATCGGATCGGCGACGCCGATCGCATAAGCGATCTGGATGGTGCAGCGCTCGGCGAGGCCTGCCGCGACGACGTTCTTGGCTAGATAGCGCGCGGCATAGGCGGCGGAGCGATCGACCTTGGTCGGATCCTTCCCCGAGAACGCGCCGCCGCCATGAGGCGCATAACCGCCGTAGGTATCGACGATGATTTTTCGCCCGGTAAGGCCGCAATCCCCGTCCGGTCCGCCGACGACGAAATTGCCCGTGGGATTTACCAGAAAATCGCTCGGTTTCTTCGGCATCCAGCCACCGGGCAACGCCGCCGTGACCGTGTCCTCGATCATGTCGCGGATCATGCCGGGCGAATATTTCTTGGCGTTGCGGGTTTGGGCATTGTGCTGTGTCGAGACCACGACTTTGGTGCAGCCCACCGGCTCGCCATCGACGTATTTTACGGTGACCTGGCTTTTGGCGTCGGGCTGCAGATCGAACAAAGCGCCCGAGCGGCGCTTCTCCGACAGCACTTTGAGTATCTTGTGCGCGAAATAAATCGGCGCCGGCATGAACGAGCCTTTCTCGTAGACCTCGCTCTCGGTGCAGGCAAAGCCGAACATCATGCCCTGATCGCCGGCGCCTTCCTGCTCGCCGTTCTTCTTTTTTTTGGCGTCGACGCCCATGGCGATGTCGGGAGACTGGCCGTGGAGCAGCACCTCGACATCGGCGCCGTAATACGAGAAGCCGTCCTGGTCGTAACCGATGTCCTTGACGACGCCGCGGGCGATATCGGCGATCATCTCGCGATTGACCACCGCCTTTTCGCCGTGCTTGTGGAACAGCGGCGCCTGGCCGCGGCCTTCGCCGGCGACGATGATCTTGTTGGTGGTGCATAACGTCTCGCATCCGAGCCGCGTATTCACCGCGCTTTCGTCGGCGATGCCGAGCTTGACGTCATTCTCGATGAAAGCATCGAGAATGGCGTCCGAAATCTGGTCGCAGACTTTATCCGGATGACCCTCCGACACGGACTCGCTTGTGAACAGATAATTGGCGCGTCGCACAGCGAAACACTCCCCTCATAACCGGCCTTGAAGTCCCTGGCCTTGGCTTGGCCGATTGGCTTGGCCGATGCGCAGCTCGATCGGCGCGGAACCAGGGGGTTGTTGCAGTGTAACCCTGCGCGGTCAAGATGTGGGCTGAAGGTGGGCGGCGTCCTGCGGCACCCGCCGGAAATCACCCCGCCGCTGCGAGCAAGGCGACGGGATTCTTCAGCGCTTGTCGCGGCCGGCGATTTGCTCGACGAGGTCGACGATGCGCCGCCGCAGCTTCGAATCGTCAATACGCATAAACGCCTTGGTCAGCGCCAAGCCGTCAGAGGTGGCAAGAAAGTCGGACACATAGGCCGGCGACGGCGCCTCACCCAATCCCTCATGGCGGCCGATGGTCTGTGCGGGCGGCGCGCCTTCAAAGAAAAACGATACCGGCACCTGAAGGATATGTGAAATTTGCTGAAGCCGACTCGCTCCGATGCGATTGGTGCCCTTCTCGTATTTTTGCACTTGTTGGAAAGTAAGGCCTAGCGCATCGCCGAGTTTCTCCTGGCTCATGCCAAGCATCATTCGGCGCATGCGCACGCGGCTGCCGACATGTTTGTCGGTCGGATTCGGCGCCTTTTTAGCCAGCATAGCCATCTCAACTCCTGTGCACCATTTTTATCGCGTCTATCGTGGGTATAGACTAGCAAATCTGTCACACTTGAAACCACCTTTAGCAAGTATCGTCACGCACGAATTTAATTGGCTATGCCACATTCTCATTCGGTGGGGAGATCAACGCATAGCTATACGTACGGAATGCGCGTTTCAGTTGAGCCGGTGGGACGATAGACACCCTGTGGTCGTCGGGACCACTATTTTTGCGCGCATTCCACAACCCCGTTAACGATGTTCACTAGCCTTGTGCGTTGGCGGGCCGCCGATCAGATTTGCAAATCCGCTCGAAGCCTGCGGCGTAGGACAACGATAAGCGCGATCAGCATCGCAATAAATACCGGGGCGTCGCCGACGCGAGCGTAAATGGGCGCTTCGATCGCTTGCGGCAACGGCGCATCGAACACGCCCTCCGCCCCCAGCGGCAATGAGTTGACGATCCGACCGAGCGGATCGACGACTGCCGATATGCCGGTATTGGCGGCGCGGGCCAACGGCAGGCCGAGTTCGATCGCGCTCACGCGCGCTTGCTCGAAGTGTTGATACGGTCCGGTGGAAATTCCAAACCAGCCGTCGTTGGTCACGTTGACGATCCAGCCCGGCCGTTTGCCGGGCGGCATGACTTCGCCGGGAAAAATGACCTCATAACAGATGAGCGGCAGCGCGATCGGAGCGCCCGGGATAGCGATCAACCGGTGGCGATCGCCGGCGAGAAATCCGCCGCGCTGCCGCGTCAGTTCCTCAAGGCCAAGCCGATCGAGAATATGCTCAAGCGGCAAATATTCGCCGAATGGGACGAGATGTACTTTATCGTAGAGCGCGGCAATCGAACCGGTGTGATCTATAACGTAGATCGAATTGTAGACGCCGGATTGCGCCGGATTATCCGGATCGGCCAACCGGATGGCGCCGGTGATCAGTACCGAACCGTGCGCCAGCAAATTACTGATCTGCGCGAGTGCATCGGCTTCGCGTGTCAAGAAAAACGGAAACGACGATTCCGGCCAGATCAGCTGCGTCGTATCGCCCATCCCATGCGATTGCGCGCTCGACGCCCGATTGGACAGCGCGATGTAGCGCTTCATCACCTCCTGCTTGGCCGAATAATTGAAGCGAACGTCCTGCTGTAAGTTCGGCTGCATGATACGCAGGTGCACGCCCTCGACCAGCCGGGTCGGCGAGCCGGCGAGCCGCCACACACCGAACCCACCGAGCGCAGCCAGCACGGCAATGCCAAGCACGAGCGGCAGCCATGGGTGCCGGGATTCGGTCGGGTCGTCACTTAAGGTTGCCGGGCTGGCGAACACCAGGACGGCAATGAAAGTCAAACCCCAAATGCCGAATACCGAAGCGGCTTGCGCTAAGGCCAGCGGAGCGGTCAGTGCATAGCCGAATGCGTTCCAGGGAAATCCGGTCAGCAGGTGGCCGCGCAGCCATTCCGAAGCCGTCAGCGTCACGCCCAGCGCCAAGATGCGCAGCGTCCCGCGGGTCCACAGCATTCGCGCCAGCGCAACGCCGAGCGCGGTATAGATGGCAAGCACCGCCGGTAGGCCGATGACCGCGATCGGCAACAGCCAGCCGAAGGTCGGCGCGTCGACCAGAAAGGCGTAACCGATCCAATAAAGGCCGGCGAGAAAATAGCCGAAGCCAAACCACCATCCCGTTGTCGCCGCGGCGGCCACTCCGCCCCAACGGCCCACTCCGGCGCCGTCGATCAGCCAGACCAGTATCGGAAAAGTTAGAAACAATATTGGCCAGGCGTTGAACGGCGCCATTGCCAGCGCAGAAAGCGCGCCGGCTGCGAAGGCGATCAACCGGCGCCGCCAGCCCCAGGACAGCACGATGGCGTGGATCAGCCGCGTCACGATGCCCGCGGCGTGTTCGGGTTCGGCCGGTTGATGTCCTCGCGCGGCGCTGCCGCTCGGATCGGTGGCGTTTTCACCAGCAAGGGCAATTCGCGCGCGGCGGCGGAGCGCCGGTCCTTGCGCAGATAGATGCGCACACGTTTGACGCGGCGCGGGTCGGCGTCCAGCACTTCGGCCTCGAACGGCTCCGGCCCGGGCACGAGCTCGCCACGTACCGGCACATGCCCGGCTTTGGTGACCAGATAGCCGCCGAGCGTGTCGACCTCATGCGCCACTTCGCCGACATCGAACTCCTCGCCAATCGCCGCGCGGACGTCGTCGAGACTGGCGCGGCCGGCGGCCAAGAACGAGCCGTCGCTCTGCCGCGTTACCGCGGGCCCCTCGTCTTCGTCATGCTCGTCGGCAATGTCGCCGACGATAAGTTCGACCAGATCCTCGATCGACACCAAACCATCGCTGCCGCCATATTCGTCGATCACGAGCGCGAGGTGAATGCGCGTCGCCTGCATTTTCGCCAGCAGATCGAGCGCCGGCATCGACGGTGGCGCATACAGAATCTCGCGAACGATCTTCGCCGAGCTCAACGGCAGCGAAAGATCGATATTCGCGAAATTAAGATCGGCCGCGTGCGGCTGACCGGACTCACCGGCTTTGGCTGGCTGCGGCGCGGCGTGCGCGGCCATGAACGCAACCAGATCTCGGATATGGACCATGCCGGTAGGATCGTCGAGGGTGTCCTTATAAACCACGAGCCGCGAATGTCCGGCGACCTCGAAAACTTTGACCAGATCGCCCAACGCAATATCCTGCTGCACGGCGACGATATCGGCGCGCGGCACCATGATGCGCTCGATCCGGGTTTCCCGCAGGCCCAGGATGTTCTTGAGCATGGCAGCCTCTTCGGGCGAGAAACCCGATTGCGGCTGCTCACCGGTGAGGACGAGTTCCAGATCTGCGCGCGTCGAGGCCGCCTTCCAACCGAACAGAATGCGCATGACGCGCGTGAGCCAAGCTTCCGGCTGTTCGCGTGGGTCCGGCATCACCACCGGCAGTCCACGGCGTTCGTTCGCGGCCGGTTCGGTGGGTTGAGCGGATTGAGCCATCTGGAATTCGGCGTCAGAGCTGAGTTTGGAAGATTTGCGTTTGAAGATCAGGATTTTTGCGGACGTTTTGTGGTGGGTTTGTTTGCTCGTTTGCCGGCCGAGCGATGCTTTGCTCCTGCCGGCCGATAGGGATCCGGGATCGCGATTTGGCGAAGAATCTCGCGCTCAGTGCGTTCCATCTTGACTGCATCCTCGTGTCGTTCGTGATCGTAGCCGACCAGATGCAGGAAGCCGTGCACCGCAAGGTGGGCGAGATGATGGGCGAGCGGTTTCCGCTCGGAACGGGCCTCGCGCGCGATGGTCTCAAAGGCCAGGACGACGTCGCCAAGATGTTTGGCGGCGGCATTTTTCGTCGGGAATGCCAGCACGTTCGTGGCCTTATCGACGCCCCGCCAATCCCGGTTGAGTGCGCGAATTGCCGAATCATCGGTCAGAACGATAGCAAGCTCGGCGCCCCTTGTTGACAGGGTGGCGGCTGCGCGTGTGACGGCGCGTCGCACCGTCGACTGCAATTTTCCGGCGTCTTTCCACAATTCGCTGTGCACGATCACGTCGATCGTCAGTGCGCCGCCCGCAGCACGCGTCATTCCCGGTGCTGGCGTTTGTTTGCCGCCTCCCGGTCATAGGCTTCGACAATGCGCGCGACCAGTTCGTGGCGGATCACGTCGGCGGCGGTGAAGCCGACATAACCGATGCCTTCGACACCATCGAGGAGCCGCACCGCGTCGGCGAGTCCGGAGGTCTGGCCGGACGGCAAGTCGACTTGGCTTGGATCGCCGGTCACCACCATCCGGCTGTTCTCGCCGAGCCGGGTCAGCAGCATTTTCATCTGCATCGCGGTTGTGTTCTGCGCCTCGTCGAGAATGATGGCGGCATTCGACAGCGTGCGGCCGCGCATGAAGGCGAGCGGCGCGATCTCGATTTCGGTGGTCTGCAAGGCACGCTCGACGATGCGCGCGTCCATCAGGTCGTACAGCGCGTCATAGATCGGCCGCAGATACGGGTCGACCTTTTCGCGCATGTCGCCGGGTAGAAAGCCGAGCCGCTCGCCCGCTTCCACCGCCGGCCGCGACAAGACGATGCGATCGACCTCCTTGCGCTCGAACAGCTGCACGGCATGCGCCACGGCAAGCCAGGTCTTGCCGGTTCCGGCCGGACCGGTTGCGAACACCAAGGCGTGGCGCTTGAGCGCGCGAATATAGGCGTCTTGGGCGGCGGTGCGGGCGCGCACGCGGCGCTTGCGGAGGTTGATCTCCTCGAATTTCTCGCCCGCCGCAGCGGGATCGAAATCGAACAGCGAGCCTTGCGACAGAGCCAGCCGGATGGTGCCGTCGACGTCGCCCTGAACAAGTTCGTCGCCGCGTTTGAGCCGTTCATAGAGGCTTTCCAGAACGCGGCGTGCCTGACCGGCGGCGTCACGGGTGCCTTCGATGGTGACGGCATTGCCGCGTGAATTGGCGACCACCCCCAGCCGTCGTTCGATCAAAGCAAGGTTTTGGCCGTATTGCCCGAATAAGGTCGAGGCAAGGCGGTTATCGTCGAAGCTGAGAGCGATGTGGGTCGCGTTTCCCGGTGCGACGAAAACCGATTGATCCGTTTCGTGTGCTGCCAAGTCAGGCTCCTGCGGAAAGCAAGGCGGGCTCCGGTGCGCGGATTTGTCCTGAGTTTGTCGCGAGCGCACCGAACAGGCTGTTGCTGGCAATTTCGGTGATCGTTACTGCGGCGATGCCGCCGAGCAACGCGGCAGGCGCCATCACTTGCACAGGCTGGAGATAAGGCGAGCGGCCTACGAGTTGGCCGGCATGGCGTCCGGGCCGCTCGAACAAGACCTCGAAGCTGCGGCCGAGACAGCGACGATTGAAGGCGGCCTGGTTGCGGTCGATCGCCTGTTGTAGGCGGCGCAGTCGCTCCGATTTGGTTTGCTCGTCGATCTGATCGTCCATCGCGGCGCCTCGAGTTCCCGGCCGCGACGAATATTTGAACGAGAATGCGCCGGAAAAGCCGACCTCGTCGACCAGGCTGAGAGTATCAGCGAAATCGCTTTCGGTTTCGCCCGGGAAGCCGACGATGAAATCGGAAGTCAGTGCGAGATCGGGCCGCGCCTCGCGCAGACGTTTTACGACAGCGAGATAGTCGGCGCGGGTATGCCGGCGGTTCATCGCCGCAAGAATACGGTCGGAGCCCGACTGGACCGGCAGATGCAGCTGCGGCATGAGCGTGCGCAAATCGCGATGCGCCGCTACTAGATCGTCGCCCATGTCACGCGGATGACTGGTCGTGTAGCGCAGCCGGTCAATACCGTCGACCTGCGCCACCTGGCGGAGAAGCCGCGCCAATGACCACGGCCGCCCATCCGGTCCGTCGCCGTGATAGGCATTGACGTTTTGGCCGATCAGCGTGATCTCGCGCACTCCGGCTGCCGCCAAATGTTCGACTTCGGCGAGGATTTTCCGCGCCGGGCGCGAGCTTTCGGCGCCGCGGGTGTACGGCACGACGCAGAAGGTGCAGAACTTGTCGCAGCCCTCTTGCACCGTAACGAAGGCGCTGATGCCGCGCGCGCGCGTCGCTGCCGGGCTTGGCGGAGCGAGATGCTTGAATTTGTCGTCGATCGGAAACTCGGTATCGACGGCCTTATCGCCGCGTGCGGCGCGCGCCAGCAATTCGGGCAAGCGGTGATAGCTCTGCGGACCAAAGACAAGATCGACGGCCGGCTGACGGTGGATAATCTCTTCACCCTCGGCTTGCGCCACACAGCCGGCGACCGCAACGATCAGGTGGCGGCCTTCTTGGGCCGCGGCAGCCTCCTTCACGCGGCGGATGCGGCCGAGCTCGGAATAAACCTTCTCTGCCGCCTTCTCGCGGATGTGGCAGGTATTGAGAATAACGAGATCGGCGTCGTCTATAGACGCAGTTTCGATATAGCCTTCCGGCGCCAAAGTGTCCGCCATACGACGCGAATCGTAAACGTTCATCTGGCAACCGAACGATTTTAGGTAGAGCTTACGGGGTCCGTTCATGCCGTGTGGTGGTGTTCTAAGCCATTATCCCAGCTTGCAAATTCTTCTTCCTTCGCCCCCCTGGCGAGGCCGCCAATCGAGCAAAATCCTTAGCGGGATTCTGGGCAAAAGGAAATGCCAGACCGAAGTTGGCTAATCCATCGGCCGGACATTGGCGTCCTTCATCATTTGCGACCGCCTGGCCATGTCCCGTTTGATATAGTCATCGAATAGTTCGGGACTAGAAGCGTCGGTGGTCATGCCAAGCTCGGCAAACCGCTGCTTTGCTTGCGGAATCTGAAGCGCTCGCCGCGATATTCTAAGGTTTTTTGGTGAGCGCGTCAGCCGAGGTCGCGGCGCAGCACCAGGGCCGTTGCGCCGCCCTCGTAATAACCCTGGCGCCGGGCCACCTCGCGGAAACCGGCGTGCCGATAAAGCCGGCCGGCCGGAGCGTTTCGTTCGCTGACCTCCAGAAACACCGCCCGCCCGCCGAGCCCGGCCAAGCGCCGCAGATGCAGGTCGAGCAGCGGCCGCGCCAGCGCGCGCCTACGCCATGCCGGTGCGATGGCGACCGAGAGGATTTCGGCTTCGCCGGCGGCGAGCCGCGACAGAATAAAACCGATCAGCTTGCCGCTCTTCGTCACGCGGTGGCCAACGACATTGCTCTCGATCAGGAGCCGGTAGATCTCGTCCTCACCCCAGCCGCGCTGGAAAGACGCGCCATGCACGGCGGCGATAGCGGCGGCGTCGGCCGGCCGTGCTTCGGAGAAAGCGGGCAAGCCGCGGGCAAGGAGGCGAGAGACGAAATTCATCATCGACGCGGCAGCGAAGCGGCATTTTGCGGCTGCGCATCGGGGGCGCGCAGATATTGCGGCTTTGGCGGTGCCGTTCCCTCCGGCAGGACGGCGCCAATCTGCGCGACCCAGCCGATGTCGGGCGCATCCCGGCCATCGACGGTAACTGGAGCGGAATCTGCGGCGGCCAATCCGTGAGCGACCGCTCGGGCGGCTGAGCCGACGATGCAAGCAGGCGCGTCGGTTGCCGCGTGCACGGCTTCGTGCAACGGCGCCAACCGCGGCGCGATTATCGTCCGCCCGTCCGGACCGAAAACCTGCAAATAGACGTGCTGATGCCTCGCATCGACGGCGGCAATGACCGGATTTTTGTTGTCGATGCCGAGATATGGGGCGGCATAAGCGGACAGCGTCGACACGCCGACGACCGGGATTTTGGCCGCGAGCCCCAGGCCGCGCGCGGCCGCTATGCCGACCCGCAAACCGGTAAAGCTGCCGGGTCCTGTGGTCACCACCACGCGGTCGAGGTCGGCAAACGCCAAGCCTGAGGCTTTCATCACCCGGGCGACGAGCGGCATCAACGCTTCCGCATGGCCGCGGAGCATGGGCAAGCTCTCGCTCGCAATGATGCCGCGGTGCGCCGAATCGAATACGGCGGCGGAGCAGGCCGCCAGCGCCGTATCAATGGCGAGCAAGCGCATGGAAAGTCACATCATGCCGGTGCCCGGCGCCGTGCGCCGGGTCACATCGGTAGATCACATAGGACGGACTTCGATGACGTCGGGGATGAAATGGCGCAATAGATTCTGGATGCCGTGGCGCAGCGTTGCCGTCGACGACGGGCAGCCCGAGCAGGCCCCCTTCATGTTGAGATAGACAACGCCATCCTTGAAACCGCGGAAGGTGATGTCGCCGCCGTCATTGGCAACCGCCGGCCGCACCCGCGTTTCGATCAGTTCCTTGATTGTGGTCACCGTCTCGGCATCGGCGGCGTCGAAGAATTCGTCACCATCGGTCTTTTCGGCGCTGCCGGCGTTCACCAGCGGTGCGCCGGACATGAAGTGCTCCATGATCGCGCCCAGGATCATCGGCTTGAGCTGCTGCCACTCACCGGTACTCTTTGTCACGGTGATGAAATCGGAGCCGAAGAACACTCCGCTGACGCCAGGGACGTCGAACAGCCGCTCGGCGAGCGGCGACTGCGCGGCCTGTTCGGCGTCACGCAGGTCCAGCGTGCCGGTTTCGAGCACCGGCTGTCCGGGCAGAAATTTCAAGGTCGCCGGATTCGGCGTCGCTTCGGTCTGGATGAACATTTCTCGTCCTCCGTCACGTTGCGGCTAGCCAACCTAGCTTCGCCGTGTCTCACGTACCATAATACGTGGCGAATTGCCTTGGAAGTTCAAGGGGCCGGCATTCCGGCTTACGACCGGACGAAGCCGACGACGTCCTTAACAGCATTCATGGTCTGATGGGCGATCTTTTGCGCCCGTGTCGTGCCGTCCGCCAGGATGGCGTCGATGGCGACCGGATCGTTGAGCAGCCGTTTCATCTCCGCGCCTATCGGACCGAGCTTGGCGACGGCAAGGTCGGTCAGCGCCGACTTGAACGTTGAGAATTGCGCGTTGCCGAATTGCGCGAGCACGCCGGCGCGGTTGGTGTCGGCAAGCGCGGCATAGATGCCGACCAGGTTATCGGCCTCGGGTCGCGCCGCGAGACCGTCCTCCTCGCTCGGCAGCGGTTCCGGATCGGTCTTGGCACGGCGGATTTTCTGGGCGATGGCGTCGACATCGTCGGTGAGATTGATGCGCGAAAAGTCCGACGCATCCGATTTCGACATTTTCTTCGAGCCATCGCGCAACGACATGACGCGCGTCGCCTCCCCGGTGATCAGCGGCTCCGGCTGCGGAAACAGGGCGTCGCCATAGCCCTTTTGCTGGATCGATTGCGCGAAGTCGTTGTTGAATTTCTGCGCGACGTCGCGCGACAGTTCGAGGTGTTGTTTCTGGTCCTCGCCGACCGGCACGTGGGTGGCGCGATACACCAGAATATCGGCCGCCATCAGCGTCGGATAAGCATAAAGGCCGACCGACGCATTCTCGCGGTCCTTGCCGGCTTTCTCCTTGAATTGAGTCATGCGATTGAGCCAGCCGAGCCGGGCCACGCAATTGAATATCCAGGCGAGCTCGGCATGCTCGGCGACTTGGCTCTGGTTGAACACGATATGCTTCTTGGGGTCGATCCCGCAGGCGATGAACGCCGCGGTGACCTCGCGAATGGCATGCGGCAGTTCGGTCGGCTCCTGCCATACCGTGATGGCGTGCAGGTCGACCACGCAATAGATGCAGTCGTAGCGGTCCTGCAATTCGACGAAACGTTTGATGGCGCCGAGATAATTGCCGAGATGCAGATTGCCGGTCGGCTGCACGCCGGAAAAAACCAGTTCCTTGAAGGCCATGCCCGGTCTCCTTAACACCACCGACGCCATGCCAAGTCGTCTGCCACGGCGTCGGCTTGCCGTGCAAGAGGCGGCCGTTATAGTGCGCGACCCACCGCGTCCGCCATATAGCTAAACCCATGACTGCAGCCCGCTACGACGTTCTCGGCATCGGCAACGCCATTGTCGACGTCATTGCCCGCGCCGAGGAGGATTTCTTGCTCGCCCAAGGCATGCGCAAGGGGGGCATGATGCTGATCGACGAGGTTCGTGCGCATGCGATCTATGACGCCATGGGCCCGGCGGTGGAAACCTCCGGCGGCTCGGCGGCAAACACGATCGTCGGCCTTGCCTCGCTCGGCGCGCGTAGCGCCTTCATCGGCAAGATCAAGGATGATCTGCTCGGCCGCGCCTATAGCCACGATATCCGCGCCGCCGGCGTGAGCTTTACCACCACGCCGGCGGCCGACGGTCCCTCGACCGGGCGTTGCTACGTCCTGGTAACGCCCGACGGCGAGCGCACCATGAATACCTATCTCGGCGCGGCGCAGGACCTGCACCCCGGCGATATCGACGCCGATGCGATTGCAGCAAGCGCGATCGTCTATCTCGAAGGCTATTTGTGGGATCCGCAGAACGCCAAAGAGGCGTTTCTCAAGGCAGCGAAAATCGCGCACGATGCCGGCCGCAGGGTCGCGCTGAGCTTGTCGGACGCCTTCTGCGTCGACCGCTGGCGCGACGAGTTTTTGCAGCTGATGCGCTCGCGCACGGTCGATCTGATTTTCGCCAACGAGGCCGAGCTGCACAGCCTTTATCAAAGTTCGGATTTCGATGCCGCCATTGCGGCGCTGCGCGCCGATATCGACGTCGCGGTGGTGACGCGCAGCGAGAAAGGCTGCCTCGTCGTCGGCCCCGATGGCGCTGAGGCGGTGCCGGCGTTTCCGGTCGACCGCGTCGTCGACACGACCGGGGCAGGGGACCTGTTCGCGGCCGGATTTCTTTCCGGTCTGGCGCGCGGCGCCGACGACCGCACCTGCGGCCGCCTCGGCGCGCTGGCCGCGGCCGAAGTGATCCAGCATATCGGCGCGCGGCCGGAGGCGTCCCTCAAAGACCTCGCGCGCGAAAACGGCCTGTTGGATTGAAAATCTTATTGCCCCGCTCTGTATCGCTCTGCGGGGCAGACGCAGTCTCCGGTAACCAATTGCTAACCGAAGCCGGTTAACGACTGGTCAAGCATAATTCCGGAGATCCCAACATGGCCGAAAACCCGGACGACGGCGCCGGCGACAACGGGAAGGCGCGCTTCGGCGCTGCCAACGAGGACGGGAGCAAGGCCGTAATCGGCAATTTGCCGATGGTTTTAGCGCCGAAGCTTGGCGCCGGGGAGGACGCAATCGACGAGGAGGTTGGCGACGGCGCAGCCGCCACGGCGGCGCCCGCGCCGCGCGGATACTCCTCACGCTTTCTCATGCTCGCGGCTTCGGTCGCCTTCGCCGCCGCGTTCGGCTCGTTTATTGGATCGGTGTCGGGGTCGGGGCTGGTGCATTACCTGTCTCCGGCCGCGCAGGCATCGGGCGTGCAGACGACGACCGAGGCCGCGCGGCAGACCAAGCTCGAACTTAGCGAACTATCCGCCATCAGGACCAATCTCGATAGCACGAGCCGCAGCACGTCGAGCCAATTGGCGAAGCTCTCCGACCGGCTCGACCGCATGGCGTCGATCGAAACCACGGGCTCGATAACGGCCGCTTCGGCCGCACCGGTCGCGCCCGCGGTGCCGAAAATCGCCGATCGGATTCTGCAGGATTGGATCGTACAGGACGTGCGGCGCGGTCGCGCTCTGGTGCAAAGCCGCTATGGTGCGATGTTCGACGTCGGCGAGGGTAGCACGCTGCCGGGCGTCGGCCGCATCGACTCGATCAAGCGCCAGGACGGCCGATGGCTTGTGCTCACCGAACGCGGCACGATCACATCAGGGCGCTAATTGACCTCTTATCGATGCGATAGACACGGCACCAGCATCGGGACGCCGCGCCGGTAAGTTCCATAGGCATCCGCGTCAAGTTCAGCCGTGAGGAATCCTTCGCAAAAACCGATCATGCTGCGATCGCCGGAAGCCCGCCGGCGCGGGCATGGCAGTTCTACACATCCACGCTCGCCGCCAGAGCATGCGCCTCGATGAACACCCGGCGCGGCTCGACTTTGTCGCCCATCAGCTCGTCGAAGATGGTATTGGCCTCGTCGATCTCCTTGACGCCGACTTGCAACATGGTGCGGGCGTTGGTGTCGAGCGTGGTTTCCCACAGCTGCGAAGGGTTCATCTCGCCAAGACCCTTGTAGCGTTGCAGCGTTACGCCCTTCCTTCCGGCAGCCATAACGGCCTCGAACAGGCCGACGGGCCCATGGATGGCGGTTTCCTCGTCCTTGCGCCGCAGCACCGCCGGCGGCGTCGGCCGCGGATAGATCTGCTGCAGCGAAGGCGCGAATTCGTCGAGCTTGCGCGCATCGGCGGAGCCAAGCAGCGCCTGGTCGATCATGGCGACTTCCTTGACGCCGCGCACCATGCGCTCGAACTGGAAACCGACGCCTTCGGTGAACTGCCCGTGCCAGCCGCGTTCGGTTTCGTCGGTCAGAGCGTCGAGCCGTCTGGCGATGTATTCGGCTGCCGCATTGGCGTTGGCCGGATCTCCGGTGACCCGCTGGTGCAGCACGCCGGCAATGGCGGCCTGCTCGATTACCTTGCGGCTATAACGGCTGTGCAAGCCGTTGAGGAGATTTCGGATCGACCGCGCCTCGTCCACCAGCTTGCGCAGATCGTTGCCGGCGCGCACCTCGCCGGACGACAGCCGCAGCGCGGCGTCTTCGAGCCCGGTATCGATCAGGTAATCTTCGAGCGCGCGCTCGTCCTTGAGATATTGCTCAGACTTGCCGCGCGAGACTTTGTAGAGCGGCGGCTGGGCGATGTAGAGATAGCCGCGATCGATGAGTTCACGCATCTGCCGGTAGAAGAAGGTCAACAGCAGCGTGCGGATGTGGGCGCCGTCGACATCGGCGTCGGTCATAATGATGATCTTGTGATAGCGCAGCTTGTCGACCGCAAATTCGTCGGTGCCGATGCCGGCGCCGAGCGCGGTGATCAGTGTGCCGATCTGCTCCGACGACAGCATCTTGTCCATGCGCGCGCGTTCGACGTTGAGGATTTTTCCGCGCAGCGGCAGAACCGCCTGGAATTCGCGATTGCGGCCTTGCTTGGCGGAGCCGCCTGCGGAATCGCCCTCGACGATGAACAATTCGGATTTGGCCGGGTCCTTTTCCTGGCAGTCGGCGAGTTTTCCCGGCAGCGAGGTGACGCCAAGTGCGCTTTTACGCGTCATTTCGCGCGCCTTGCGCGCGGCCTCGCGTGCCGCTGCCGCTTGGATCACCTTGCCGACGACGATCTTGGCTTCGGACGGATGCTCCTCGAACCAAGCCTTGAGCATGTCGTTGACGATGCCCTCGACTGCCGGGCGCACCTCGGAGGAGACGAGCTTGTCCTTGGTCTGCGACGAAAATTTCGGATCCGCCACTTTGATCGACAGCACGGCGGTCAAACCTTCGCGGCAGTCGTCCCCGGTGAGGGCAACCTTTTCCTTGCGCGCAACGCCGCCGGACTCGGCATAGCCGGTGACTTGGCGCGTCAGCGCGCCGCGGAAGCCGGCAAGATGGGTGCCGCCGTCACGTTGCGGGATGTTGTTGGTGAAGCACAGCACGGTCTCGTGATAGCCGTCGTTCCACCACAGCGCACATTCGACGGCGATGCCGTCGCGCTCGACCTTCATCACGATCGGCTCCGGCACCAGGGGCGTCTTATTGCGGTCGAGATATTTGACGAAAGCTTCGACGCCGCCCTCGTAGCGCATCTCCTCGCGTTTCTCGACGGCGTGGCGCATGTCGGAGAGCAAGATAGTGACGCCGGAATTGAGGAAGGCGAGCTCGCGCAGCCGGTGCTCCAGCGTGGCGAAATCGAATTCCGTCATGGTAAAGGTTTTTTTCGACGGCAAAAACGTGACTTCGGTGCCGCGCTTGTCGCGAGCGGCGCCGACGACGGCGAGCGGCGCGACCGCTTCGCCATCGGCAAATTCCATGAAATGTTCCTGGCCGTCGCGCCAGATTGTGAGCTTGAGCCAACTCGACAGCGCGTTGACCACCGAGACGCCGACGCCGTGCAGGCCGCCTGAGACCTTGTAGGAGTTCTGGTCGAATTTTCCGCCGGCATGCAATTGGGTCATGATGACCTCGGCGGCGGACACACCTTCACCCTTATGGATATCGGTCGGAATGCCGCGGCCGTCGTCGCGGACGGTGCAGGAACCGTCGGGATTGAGCGTTACGATCACTTCCTTGGCGTAGCCCGCGAGCGCCTCGTCGATGGCGTTGTCGACGGCCTCGTAGACCATGTGATGCAGCCCCGAGCCGTCATCGGTATCGCCGATATACATGCCCGGCCGCTTGCGTACGGCGTCGAGCCCCTTGAGCACCTTGATCGATTCCGCGTCATAATCGGAAGGTGCGGGGCTCGGTTTACGGACGGGTTCGGCCATGCGGAAAGCTCTCGAATCGGCGGCAAAAATGCACAGGTGAATCGCTGAATCTTGTACACGAAATCGCGGTAGCGTACACCGCAAAAAGAACGCGATTAAGATATTGTCGAATCGTAGTTTTTCAAGGTTTTGGCGGGCACCGAATCGGGCCTCGATATGGCCGTCGAACGGCGGCACCGGTCAGGGCATGGGCCCCGCGAAACAGGGCCGCAGGTGGCGAACGTTCACAAATCCGGGCGGCGTGACTTGGCGTTGGACAGAGGCTTGAGAAGATGCTGGTCACCGGGCCGATATTCGGGAACCGGATGCTGGAAGGAGCCGAGTGCCGCGGTCCAAAGTTCCATGCGGTCCAGATCCTCGCGCAGCCGCTCGAGGGCTTCGATCAGATTCCGAACAATTAAATCTTCTGCCTGTTCCGGCATTATTGTTAGCCTCTGTCACATAGCGCACATTGTCCTGCTCCTGGATGTTAAGAGGCTTCTTGCAGTCTGGTTCCTCGACTGCCGGCGCATGAGAGGCGCAAATCTTCGCGACCATTTGGAACCGTCCGCCCGGAGATTTTTCAAGTCTTTTCGGATATGGGCCGGACCCGTCCGGAACTGACTTCCACCATGGCAGCACCGTCATCGATCTCGGCGAATAGCGCCGGATCGGCGCCGGTCATCCACGCTTGGCTGCCGAGTTGCGCGAGTTCCGCGTGCAGCGCGCGGCGCCGCGCCGGATCGAGGTGCGCGACAACCTCATCGAGTAGAAGGATCGGCGACAGGCCGGTCATCTCCGCAATCAACCGGGCGTGCGCGAGCACGAGCCCGATCAGTAGCGCCTTCTGTTCGCCGGTCGAGGCCTCGGCGGCGGCGATGCCTTTCTCCGCATAGCTGACCTTGAGATCGGTCAGGTGTGGACCGTCAAGCGTGCGGCCTGCAGCCGCATCATGGGCGCGGTTGTCGTGAAGCACGGTGCGGTAGCGATGCTCGATTTCGGCGGCGGGATGGTCGGCAATGAGCTGCTCCATCCAGCCGTCGAGCGCAATTTCGGCGCCCGGGAAGACCGAGCCCTTGCGCTTCGCCAGCACGGCGACGAGGCGATGCACCGTTTCCATCCGTAGTCCGGCGACCGCGACGGCAAGTTCTGCGGTCTCATGCTCGACGGCACTGAGCCAGTGCGCATCGGGCCGCGTCTCCTCCAACAGCCGATTGCGCGAGCGTAGCGACCGTTCCAGTGCGTTGACGCGGCTGGCATGCTCGGCATCGACCGCCAGCACCAGCCGGTCGAGGAAGCGCCGCCGCTCGGCCGGCGCGCCGGTAAACAGCGCATCCATTGCCGGAACGAGCCAGACCAGGCGTACGTGATCGGCGAAGGCCACGGCGGAGGCGACCGGTTCCCTGTCGATTCGGCATTTGCGCTGGTTGGTGGCGCCGGCCTCGACGGGGCGTTCGATGCCGGTGCCGAGCGTGGCGAGGCCCAAAGCGCCCTCGATTTCGGCGGCGACGGCCCAGGAGCCGTCGCCCTCGCTAAACGCGATCTCGTCGAGCGTGGCGCGGCGCAAACCGCGGCCGGGCGCAAAGAATGAAATTGCTTCGATCAGATTGGTTTTGCCGGCGCCGTTTGACCCGACCAGCACGATGGTCTTGGCATCCGCTTCCAGGGAGGCGGCGTGATAGTTGCGGAAGTTATTCAGCGTCAGCCGGCGAACGCGAGCGGGTATCATGGCGATTTGCTTGTAGTCGTCATGGCTGGGCTTGTCCCCGCCATCCGAACTTCGCGCTCGGCCCAAGGACGCGGATGCCCGGCACCAGGCCGGGCACGACGCAATGGTTTGCAACCGACCGTCCGGTTAAACCCGCATCGGCATCAGCACATAGAGTGCGCCGCGCGGGTCCTTGTCCTGGATCAGGGTGGGCGAACCGGGATCGGCAAGCTTCAGGACGGCCGCCTCGCTTTCGATCTGCGCAGCAATGTCGAGAAGGTAGCGGGAGTTGAAGCCGATATCGATCGGATCGGCGTCGTACTCAACCTCGAGTTCCTCGTTGGCGCTGCCGGAATCGGGGTTGGTCACGGACAGCAGCAATTTACCGCCGGTGACCGACAATTTGACGGCGCGGCCGCGCTCGCTCGACACCGTCGAGACGCGATCGACCGCCGCCTCGAATTCCTTCTTGTCGACGACGAGCTCCTTGTCGTTGGCGAGCGGGATGACCCGACCGTAATCGGGGAATGTGCCGTCGATGAGTTTCGAGGTCAGGACGGTCTGACCGATGGTGAAGCGAATCTTTCCCGGCGAAAGCTCGATAGCGACTTCGGTGTCGCCGTCTTCCATCAGGCGCTGCACCTCGCCCACAGTCTTGCGCGGTACGATCACCCCCGGCATGCCGGCGGCGCCCTCCGGCAATTCAAGCTCCATCTGCGCGAGGCGATGGCCGTCGGTCGCGACCGCGCGCAAGGTTTGTGCTTTGGCCGAGCCGGCGGCGTGCAAGTAGATACCGTTGAGATAGTAGCGCGTCTCCTCGGTCGAGATGGCGAATTGGGTTTTGTCGATCAACCGCTTGAGATCGGCGGCCTTGAGCGTGAACTTGTGCGACATCTCCCCGGGAGCGAGATCGGGAAAGTCGCTTTCGGGAAGCGTTTGCAGCGTGAAGCGCGAACGGCCCGCGCGGATCGACAGCACCGCGCGGTCGCCGGAGGATTCCAGAACGATCTGCGCGCCTTCGGGCAGCTTGCGCACGATGTCGAAGAACATATGGGCCGGCACCGTCGTCGAACCAGCCGGGCCCACTTCCGCGGCAATCGAGTCGGTGACTTCGACGTCGAGATCAGTGGCTTTGAGCGCCAGCTTGGCGCGGTCTGCGTTCAACAGCACATTGGCGAGAATCGGAATGGTATTGCGGCGCTCGACCACGCGGTGAACGTGGCCCAACGATTTCAGCAATTCGGAGCGCTCTACCGTGACCTTCATCGCAAAATCCGTTGCAGAAGCGGACGAACGCCTATCAGCCAAGATAGGTGGACACCAAAGGTGGCGCGGTGCGGCGGTTTCGGCAAGGCCGGGTGCGGCTCAACCCGGTCTTTTCCCTAATCTTTTCACAGGTTTCGGCAACCGCCCCGAGGGTAGCGATCAATCCTGAAGCTGACGTTTGAGCACCTCGATCTCCTCCGCGAACGCGCTATCGTTGCCGGCAAGATTCTCGATCTTGCGCACCGCGTGCAGGACCGTGGTGTGGTCGCGCCCGCCGAAGCGGCGGCCGATTTCAGGCAGCGAGCGCAGCGTCAAAACCTTGGCCAGGTACATTGCGACTTGGCGGGGGCGGACCACATTAGCCGTCCGCCTCGATGATAACAGGTCGGCACGGCTGACATTGTACTGACGCGCCACGATCCGCTGGATATCCTCGATCCGCACCCGTTTCGGCTCGGCCGGCCGGATCAGATCGCGCATTTCGCGCTCAGCCATTTCCAACGTAACTAATTGCCCGGTGAGTTTGCTGTGGGCCAACAACCGGTTGACGGCGCCTTCGAGGTCGCGCCCGTTATGAGTGACCGATTTGGCGATGAAGGCCAGCACCGGCGCCGGCACTTCGAAGCCGGGATGATGGATGCGCGCGGCGGCGATCCGGGCCTTGAGAATTTCCAGCCGCAATTCCTCGCCGAGCGAACCGATCTCCACGACGAGGCCGCCGGCCAGCCGCGAGCGCACACGGTCGTCAAGGCTTTCCAGATCGGCCGGCGGACGGTCGCTAGCGATGACGACCTGCCGGCCGGCATCGATGAGCGCATTCAGCGTATGGCAGAATTCGGCTTGCGTTGAGCGGCCCTGCAGGAACTGCATATCGTCGATCACAAGCACGTCGATGGCGCGCACCGCTTCCTTGAACCCGAGCGTGGTCTGGGTGCGCAGCGCCGAGACAAAGCCATACATGAACCTTTCGGCGGTCAGATAGAGCATTTTGCGATCGCCAGCATTGTTACCGGCCCAGGTGATCGCCTGCAGCAGATGAGTTTTGCCGAGCCCCACGGCAGCGTGCGTATAGAGCGGGTTGAACATCAGCGGCTCGCCGCGCCGGCTGGTGGCAACCTGCTTCGCCGCGGCGTGCGCCAGCGAGTTCGAGCGGCCGACGATGAAAGTCTCGAATGTGAGACGCGGATCAAGCGGCGAGCCGCCGAGCGCCTCGTGTACCGTCAGAAAGGGCACGCCGGCACGCATGTCACCGTTGACCGCCGCGCCGGCGCGCGCCTCGCGCGACGGTGTCAGTGGCTCCGGCACTTTCGGTTCGGCCGTCGGGACTTTGATGGTGGCCGAGCGGACGCTCAATTCCAGCCGGGTGACGTTCGGTTCCTCCTCTTGCCACTTGGCCAGCACGCGCTCGCTGTAGTGCGATTGGATCCAGTTGCGCAGAAAACGCGTCGGCACCGAGAGGCGCAACAAGCCGTTGTCCGCGGTTTCGAGCTCCATGCGCCCGAACCAACTGCTGAAGACATCGTCGCCGAGTTCGGAACGCAGTCGTTCCTTGACCCGCCGCCAGCGCTCCTGATCCGTGCTCGTCATCTCGGTCCACTTTATCTTGGTGAAGGATTGACCGGGCACGTTGGAGGAATCGATCCCGCAGGGCCCGACATTGTCGAGACGCAACTCACTAATCGAGGGCTGTAGGCGATGCGCGACGAACGCGGGGGCGCCTACGGAAGCAGAGTTACGCTCGGCTGCTGGACGCGGCTCTAGGCCAAAACCAGCGGACGCTCACAGCGAGACTTGGATTGCGAAGTGTTGCCATCATGCCCCCACCTCCATCGCTCCCAGATTCGATGGTTATAACTGGCTCTTTGTGCCGCGCGGCTGCGAGACTTCTATCTACGTATTTCCACAAGATCGGCGGACACTGAAATGCTACGCTGCCGCTCAGTACTCAGGGCCACGACAAGGTCGGAACGCACGATTGGACACAACTCACCCGCACCCATACGTCGATGAGTCATCGCTTAGACCGACTTGTTGAAGACCTTCGGAACCGAAGGGAATTAGAGGGTAGCACGCGAATTGCCGGTCGCAACAGCAAAAAAGCCGCGTCAATATTGAAGTTTTAGATGCGGCGGCGACAAACCGCGTTGCGCGATGCCGCAGTGACGCAGACAAATCATTGACTCAACGGGATGATTTAGCGTTCCCCGAAAACCGTAACCGACCTGTCATGTTCGAAATTGCGCGCCGGACCAAATAAAACCGGGCACGGGTGGAATCGCGGCGACTCCAAGTCCTATGTTGGGCGTGTCCAATAAGTCATTCATGGGCCATGCATACTTCTGGACGGTTTTATCGGGTAGCCCGCAGTCGGCGTTGTCCGAGCAAATAAAAACAGCGCGTTCGCCGCGTTGCGAATGGTCGCGAGGGGTGTTGCCGTGATCTTTGTGGTCTGACGTGACAATAATGCAACAGCTTGATGGCAGTCCACATTGGACTGCGCGCATAATGGAAATTTCCGCAGCAAAGCTGCGAAATATTATAATTTTCCGAGCTTGGCGATGCGTTGGGCGAGCCGCGAGACTTTTCGGCGAGCTGCGTTGCGGTGCACGATGCCCTTTTGCGCTGCACGAATGAGTGCCGGCTCGAATTCCGCCATCGCGGCGAGCGCTCGGGGGCGGTCGCCGGCAGTGAGCGCTTCCTCAACCTTGCGCATGGCCGAGCGGACGCGTGAGCGCCGGGATTTATTGATGACGGTGCGCCGTGCAATCTGACGGGCGGCCTTTTTGGCGGACTTTGTATTGGCCATGGACGGGGAAACTACGCTTTCGTGAACGAGAGCGGGCTTATAGGGGCGCGCGGCGGCAGCGTCAACGCTGCCGGTTATTAATGGGGATGGCTTTTCGCGAAATCCAGGGGGATCGCTCTCCCGGGGCCGGCCCGGAGTGCCTAGGCAACGCGTTTGGCTCGGATCGCGTCGTAATTCGCGATCACAGCCGCGCGGTCGGCCGATGGGAACGCCGACAGCGGTGGCTCGACCCGCCCCCATTGCGGCTCGCCGTGGATATGGGCGAGGAGCGCCTTCACGCCGGGGACCAGCGGCCTGCCGTCGAAGAGTTTACGGACAGCAACCGCTTCGCCGAGCGCGGCGGCATCGCCAGTACGGTAGGCGCGCGCACAGAGGTCGGCATTGAGATTGGCCGTTGCCGAAATGCAGCCGGCAAACGGGCCGGATCGCGCTTCCGGCAGTGCCGCTTCGGTCGAGGGGAAAACCTTGAAACGCGGCAGGATGCCTGCTGCCTCCCGGGCGAAAGCCATGTCGCCGGAGGAGTCTTTAAGCCCGACAACCCGCTCGCCAAACGTGTCGAGCAGGCGGCGGATCAGCGCAATGTGCCAGGGCAGACCCGATTGAGCCGGGAAATGGTACAGATAGACCGGTATTGGCCGGGCCGCGGTCGCCGCCAAGATCGCGTCGATATAGCCGACGAGACCGTCGTCGTGCACGCCCTTGTAATAGAACGGGGGCAGTACCAGAGCGCCGGCAAAGCCAAGTTCGGCGGCATGCTTGGTCAGTGCGATGGCGTCGGCCAATGCGGCCGCGCCGGTTCCCACCATCATCCGATCGAGCGGCAGCGCGGCCTCGGCGTAGGCGCTCATGACACGCCGGCGTTGGTCGAGGGAGAACGAAGTTGCCTCGCCGGTGGTGCCCAGCACATTGAGGCCGTCGCAGCCGGTATCGAGCAGGAAGCGCGCCAACGCGGTCGAGCGACCGCAGTCCGGTTCACCCTTATAGTCGACTGCGGTTGCGACCGCGGCGATCACGCCATGAAGTGTTTTGGTCATGCTGCAGGCCCTTACCTGGGGGAACGGGGCCGGCTTGCGCCGGCCGCCGATCCAGTAAAGCATGCCGCGGCAATGTTCAATCGAACGCAATCCATCGCTGCTCCGCGGTCTTGCACTGGGCTGGTCTCGTGGGAGTTTGGGAACTGAAATGATCGAACAGTACGACGTCATCATTGTCGGTGCCGGCGCAGCAGGCTGCGTGCTGGCGAACCGCTTGTCGGTGCGTTCGGCGGCCCGCGTCCTTCTGCTCGAAGCAGGACGCGACACCGCACCGGGAGCGGAGCCTGCGGATATCCTCGATTCCTATCCGCGCTCCTATTACAACGACGCCTATTTCTGGCCGGAGCTTAAGGTACATTGGCGACGCAGGGATAATTCGCCGCCGGTGGGATTTTCCCAAGGCCGCGTCATGGGTGGCGGCTCCTCGGTGATGGGGATGGTGGCCTATCGCGGCACGCCCGACGATTACGCCGAGTGGCAAGCGCTCGGCGCGGTCGGCTGGGGCTGGGACGATGTGCTGCCTTATTACCGCAAGCTCGAACACGATCTCGATTTCGACGGCGCGCTTCACGGCAAGGACGGGCCGGTTCCGATCCGCCGCACCAAGCTGGCGGATTGGGCGCCGTTGGCGAAGGCGGTGCATGCTTTTGCCGATGAACGTCAGATTCCCCTCATCGCCGACATGAATGCTGATTTTCGCGACGGCTATGGCGGAGTGCCGATGAGTAACTCGCCGGCAAAGCGCGCCTCGGCGGCAATCTGCTACCTCGATGCGGCGGTGCGGCGCCGCAACAATCTACAGATCGTCGCCGACACCCTTGTTACCGGGCTTTTGTTCGACGGCCGCCGGGCGATCGGAGTTACCGCGAGGATCGGCGGTGAGACCAAGCAATTTCATGGCCGTGAAATTATCTTGTCGCTCGGCGGCATTCACTCGCCGGCATTTCTCATGCGCGCCGGGGTCGGCTCGGCAACGGCGCTGCGCGACCTTGGCATCGGCGTGCGCGCCGATCTGCCGGGTGTCGGCGAGAACCTTTCCAATCACGCCATTATCTTCATCGGCCTTTTGCAAACGTCCGGCGCGCGGCAATCCGAAAAAATCCGGCCGCATCCGATGGCTGCGTTTCGCTATTCCTCGGGCCTGCCCGGCACCCCGCCGGCCGACATGTATCTTAATGTGCAGTGTAAAACGTCATGGAGCCCGCTCGGCCATCAGGTCGCCAATTTGGCGCCGTCGCTGCTCAAGCCGATGGCGCGCGGGCGCGTCTCGCTGGTCGCCGCCGATCCGGCGACCTATCCGCGTGTCGAATTCAACTTCACCGGCCACGAACTCGATCTTAAGCGCTTCATGCAGGGATTCCGCCGCTGCGTCGAGATTTTGGCGTATGACGCCGTGCGCGCCATCACGACGCTGGCGTTTCCGGTGAAATTCACCGACCGGCTGCGACGGCTCAACCGGATCACGCCAGCGAACAGGATCATGAGCGCGGCCATTGCGGCGCTCATCGATACCGTGCCGCCGCTTGCCGCGCCGATTTTTGCGACCTTGGCCGACCGCCGCGTCGATCTCGCCGCGCTGGTCGGAGACGACGCGGCTCTCGCCGATCACATTCGCGAAAATGTCGCCGGCACCTTCCATCCAGTCGGAACCTGCCGCATGGGCACCGCGGACGATCGCAACGCGGTCACCGATCCGGCGGGACGGGTTCACGGCATCGCCGGGCTGCGCGTCATCGACGCCTCGATCATGCCGACGATACCGCGCGGCAATACCAATATTCCGACCATCATGGTGGCGGAAAAGCTTGCCGATCGGGTGCTGAGCGAAGTGTCGGCTTAATCCCGCGCGCTGATATAGATCTGGCCGTCGCGAACCGCGGCCGGCACGGGCGTTAGTCGCACCGAGGGGTCACCGGGATGGCATCCGGTCGCCAGATCGAATTCGTAACCGTGCCAAGGGCAGACGATGTGGCGCTGCTTGCCGAAGCGCAGGCCTGCGCTCTTCTTGTCGGACGTGATCACTTCCTCGACCTGATTGAAAATCTTGCCCTGACAGACCGGTCCGCCGGCATGCGGACAGACATTTTCATAGGCCAGCACCTTGCTGCCGGTGCGGAAGATGCCGACTTCGATCTTGTCCAAGGCAAAGACCCGATAATCGCCGTCGGCAATATCGGTCAGCTTTCCAACTGCAATCTCGTCCATGATTCACCTGTTTCCGTTTTGAGCATGGATCTTGTCCAAAAAAATGGGCATCCACTTTTCGGGGTCAGCTCGTCTCATTCAATTCCCGGCGGGCGATGGAACCAGATCGCCACGTCGAACATGTTGAGATCGGCCGCGCGGATCAGTCCGCAGGCCGTCACGACCGTTTCCGTCGCCGTCACCGCGCCGGGCGCGAACGGCGCAACGTCATGGCCGCGCCGCTCCACTTTGGCAGCGTAGACCTTGACTGCGGCAGTGAGAACCCGCTGCAGTACCTGGTCTGAAATGGCGTCGGGTTCCCCGCGTTTGAGCGCGTCGCGCGCGACGGCGCAGAAGTCTGCCGGTGCGCTACCGCGGCGCGCGGCTTTGCGGTTAGGCTTGCCGGTGCGCTTGGCCGCTTTCACCTTACCCACCATGGCTCAGGCGGTAACCGGCACGCGGACTGCCGACGGCTTCTTCGTGTTGGGCTTGATCAGCTTATGCTTTGGCACTTCGAGTTTGAACAGCCGCGCCGCGTTGAAGCCCAAAATATTCCGCTTGGCCTGTTGGTCGAGGAAAGGCAGCGTGGTGATCGAACTCGGCAGATCGAAATCCCAGTGCGGCCAATCCGACGCGAACAACAACTGGGTTTCCGCCTTGATAGCTTTGAACGTCGCTTCCGTCAGGTCCATGTTCGACCGCTCCAGCGGCTGGCTGGTGAAATACATGTCTTGGATGTATTCGCTTGGCCGCCGCTTCAGGAGCGGCGCCTCCGACGACCGCATCATGTATTCGGAATCAAGCCGCTGCATCAGGAACGGCACCCAGGCGAGCCCGCTCTCGATCCACAGCACTTTGAGCTTCGGGAAGCGCTCCGGCAGGCCGTTGATGATCCAGTTGGTCAGATGGATAATGTTGTAATAGACGAATGAGATCGAGTGCATCGAGATGAAGCGGTTGCACTGCTGCATCGACTGATCGCCCCAGTGGAAGCCGGAGTGGAACGCAAGTGGCTTGCCGGTCGCCTGGATGGCGGAATAGAGCGGCATGTAACTGTCGTGATTGACGGCGCGAAAGCGCGTCGAGGTGACCGAGAATCCGATGACGCTCGGATTGTCGGCGTATTTCTCGACTGCCTTCAGTGACTCCTCGGGGTGATTGAACGGCAGATACAGCATTGCCTTGATGCGCCGATCCTGGGGAAGGATTTCCTCGGCCAGCCATTTGTTGAAGGCATTGCCGATCACCACCTCCATCTCGATCTGCGGATGCATGCCGAGCACCAGCATCGGCGTCGGGAACACCACCATGTAATCGATGCCCATCGAATCCATGGCGCGTTGAACCAGCGTCACCTGGGCATGTGTGCGCCCGCCGGGAACCGGTTCGGCCAAACGCTGCTGGTGCGGGATGCGGCCGAATACGTCCTGATGCAGAAATCCCGGGGTCGCATTGATCAGCCCGGGCGCAGCGCCGCGATCCTTGAAGGCCCGCGCCATTTGCCGGTAGACGTCGCTGTCCATGCGGTCGACGACTTCCGACCAGAACGCTGTTTCAGTGACATGGGCGTCGACGTCGACAATGAAATAATCTTCGGCGCGTGCCTCCTTGGCGGCATGGGCGAGGATCTCGCGCGTGTCGGTTTGAATGGTGATTTTCGGCAGTTCGCGGAGGGGCGCGGCTTTATTTCCGATCGTGTTTCCGATTTTGCCGTTGCGAGGCGGGGTCTTCGGCATCGGCTTCCTCCGCTTTTGGAGCGACTATTGCAGTGCGCGCGGTCGCGCGTTCCATGAAATCCTATCAGCAAACCGGGCGAAGGGACACGCCGTTGACCCGGCGGCCCGCCGAATGCTACGAAATACCTGAATTAACGGCTGTTTTTGCGGTTCGAAGCATCCAAGCGGGGCATGAAATTCATGAAACTTCCGCCCTTCGAATACGCCTGTCCGACGAGCATTTCCGAAGCTGTTGAGCTACTCGCGTCGAATAATGGCGAGGCGAAGCCGCTCGCCGGCGGCCAGAGCCTGGTGCCAATGCTGGCGTTCCGCGTTTCCGCACCGACGCTTCTTGTCGATCTGCGAAAGCTTTCCGAACTGCGTCAGATAAAGGTCGTTGGGAATGCCGTCACGCTCGGCGCCATGGTCCGCTGGCGCGACATTCTCGAACACCCGGAGCTTTCGAAGGTCCATCCTCTTCTAGTGGAAGCCATTGGGCACATTGCTCATTATCAAATCCGCAATCGCGGCACGGTCGGCGGCAGTCTGGCGCATGCCGATCCCGCCGCCGAACTGCCGGGTATCGCCGTCACTTGCGAGGCCAAGATCGCGGTTCTCGGCAAAGCCGGCGAGCGCGTGATCGAGGCTGCGGATTTCTTTCGCGGTCCTCTGACGACGGCGCTGAATCCGGACGAGATCATTACCGAAATTCGTTTCCCGGCATGGCCGCAACAACGGCGCTTCGGTTTCCGAGAATTTACTCGACGCCGCGGTGATTTCGCGCTGGCAGGAGCCGCGTTGTTTTTCGACGCGGACGGCGGAGGAGAAGTTCGCAACATCCACGTCGGTGCGATCGGGATTGCCGATCGTCCGCTGCGTCTTGTCACGGTGGAACGAGCGCTCGATGGCGTCGAATTCGATGACGCGGCTATCGCCAAAGCCGAAGCTGCCGCGTCTGCGGCGGTCGAACCGTGCGATGATATTCACGCCAGCGGCGCCTATCGCAAAGCGCTGATTGGCGTCATGGTCGAGCGCGCATTGCGCGACGCAGGCAAAATGTCGTTTGTTGTGGCGCGGCTCCGGCATCAATAGTGTCGCGCTAATTTATTGAGGGAGTAGCCAATCATGAGCGTCGCCCGGCACCCGCGCCCGAAAGAGCTTGAGGGCGTTTCGATCGAAGACATCTTGAAAAAATATGTTGGCCGTTTTCGAGACAAGAAGCCGGATTGGGCCGCGTTCGCGGACGCCAAGATCGAAGGGTTCAAGCGTGCTCAGCACCGCTTCATCGGCGCCGGCGGTTCCGGCAAGCATGACGACCCGTCGATCATTCCACCCGGCAACTTCACGCTGTCGATCGTGTACTGCGAACCCGGTCAAGGTAACGCCGCGCATACTCACGAAGTCGAGGAATGCTTCTTCGTGCTCCAAGGTTTTCTCGACGTTTTTGTCGAGGACGAGACCGGCAAACGCCTGACCACGCGGCTTGGCCCTTGGGAATGCATCGCGTGTCCGGCCGGCGTCATTCACGGCTTCCAGAACGACTCGCTGGCGCCGGTCTATTTTCAGGTGATGCTGGGCCGCGGCAAGCCGGAGCCCATGGGCTACGCCGACGATGAGCTTTTCAAGCGCAAGGACGGGCACCTCAAGGCGGTATGAATGACCAAATCCCTTGATGAAGCACGCTATGAGCTTGCGCTGGCTAATCGCATCATCGCCCATGAAGGCGTGCTCGACGGTTTCGGTCACGTCAGCGTGCGGCATCCCGGCGATCCAGGCCGCTATCTCTTGGCGCGGTCGCGTAGCCCGGAATTGATCGAGCCGTCGGACTTGCTCGAATTCACCCTGGATTCCGAACCGGTGACGCCGCCCAAGGGCGACATGTACGGCGAGCGGGTGATCCACGGCTGCATCTACCAGGCGCGGCCGGACGTGAACGCCGTATGTCATCACCATTCGCATGCGGTGCTGCCGTTCTGCGTGACCGGGGTCGCGCTCGAGCCGGTGTTTCACATGGGCCCGGTCATGGGCCAAGTGGTGCCGATGTGGGACAGCCGCGATGAGTTCGGCGACACCGATCTCATGGTGGTCAAGCCGGAGGAGGGCCGCTCGCTGGCGAAGACACTTGGCCCGCATTGGCTGGTGCTGATGCGGCGCCACGGCGCAACCGTGGCCGGCCGGACGTTGCGCGAATTGGTCTTTCGCACCGTCTATTCGCACGCCAACGCGGAAATCCAATTGCGATCGATGATGATCGGCAAAATTGGCGCTTTGAACGAGGCCGAGCGCCAGCGCGCCGAGCCTCGCCAGCTGCAGCCTCGGCCGATGGCGCGCGCCTGGGAATATTGGACGATGCGGTTGCAAAAGGCCGGCGGGTTGCCGCCTCCGGTCGGATCGCGAGCATCCCGGCCAAGGGCGAACAAGCGCGTCAGTAAGGCCCGCGCGAAGCGATCTCGGCGATGACCGTGTTCAGTTGTGCGATGTGACTGCTGTAGAGTCTGGTCAGGCAGGCGACGCGGCGTCCGCAGGCCTCGCGGGCTTTCAGAAATTCGGCCTGCGCATCGCGGATATCGCCGCGTCGACCCATCATCACGAGCGAGGTTGCAACGGCGTAAAGCGTCGCCATTCGCGCTTCCGCCTGACCCAGCGAATAGGTCTTGCAGATGGTAATTTCCGCGGCCGATTTTGCCTTGGCGCAGTCGAGCGGCGCATAGTCGGCGGCAACGGCGCGACAAGGATTGCCGACGAGGGCGAGGCCGATTGCAGCAACGGCAAGATGTTTCATCGGTGCACTCCGGACGCGATGGATCGCCGCGCGTCCTATCCGAAGGTCGGTACGAACAGTTTGTGGATTGGGATAGGCTGCGGGATCAGGCCCTGCTCGACCATATACGTCACCAGCGCTTCGAGCGTCGGCCGGTTCGGCTCGATGCCATAGGGCCAGCAGTCGCCGCCGAACAAGTCGTCGATCTCTTCGATGTCGTCGGGCAGCCACGGCAGCATGTAGCGCAGCGTGCCCGGAAAGCGCATTTTTTCTCGCGCGCTGTCCTTTGCCGCGCAGAACGCATTGTAGAGGCTGGTCGCGACAAACGGGTGGCGCTCATAGATGTCGTTGCGGATGACGACCAGGTGCATGATCGGGAAAATGCCGGTGCGGCGGAAATAGTCCTTCTCGCGCGCCCGGTAGTCCGGAAACAGCCGCACCACGTCAGGATGGCGGTTGAGAGTCCGCGGCAGGTTCGAGCCGATGATGGCGGAAATCTCTCCGGCGGCGAGCAGATCGCTTAAGGATTTGCCGCTTTGATTCGGCGTGATCTTGACGGGCTTGAGCAGCGGCATCACCGAGGGGTTGCCGTAAGCGCCGGGCTCGTTGACCGCGCCCTGAACCCACTCGATGGTCGATAGATCGATGCCGAGATCGTGCTGCATCAGGCCGCGGACGAAGATCGCGGCGGTCTGGGTGTAGAGCGGCACGCCGATGCGCTTGCCGGCAAGGTCCTTTGCCGACGTGACGAATTTGCGGTTAACGACGATAAAGCCGTGGCGAAATACGCGGGAGGCAAACACCGGCAGCGCCACAAAAGGCAGCTTCTTCGCCGCGTAGCGGCTGACGAATTCCGAGCTCGACATTTCGCAAGCGTCGAATTCGAGCCGGTTCGACATGCGGTCGAATATCTCGCGCGGATTGTCGATGGCGAGAAAGTTAAGGTCGATGCCGTCGGGTTTGATGTCGCCGGTTTGCAGCGCCAGCATGCGGTCATAAAGACCGCAGGCGAAAGTGATCGGCAAGGAAGGCATCGCGACACCTCTCGATGAATCTCGGGACAAGACGCGCGCACTATCGCACGCCGTGAGACAAGTGAAAGCGGCGCGCGCTCGCCCGCCGTTGCCGGGAAAAATTCGCAGCGCGCGACGAATCTTCTTGCAATGACTTTCCAATGCGACTATGTGCCGCTCGCCCAAATTCGCACGTGCCTGTGGCCGTGTGTCGATCGGTAGGCATCCGGACAAGAGGCCGGACAGTCGCCTGAGGTTCGCAAAGTCGAGAGCCTCACACCGTGATCGGCAGCCGGAGGCGAAACCGGCGCACCCCGCGCTCAACGGGGGACGCGGCTTAAAGCAACGACGGAGCGGGCTTTTTTGGTCTCGTTGGCCGTCCAAAGGTCAGCACCGAAGAGGCTTGTCCATCTTGTTTTGCCGGCCGTGCGGATCGGGTTCTCCCGCTCCAATCCAAGGCAGCATCTCGGCGCCAGCGCCGCGCGTCTGCACCGTGTCCCCAACGCACGGTGCAACGCCAAAGCGCTGCAGCCGGTGACGCCGGTCGTGCGCGCAACAACGCGTGCGTCCGAACTTCAACGCTGGGCCGAATTGTTTGCTCGGCCCCTTGAACCTGGATGAAGGAGCGACTCCAATGACCGAGCGCATCCACGACTTCCTGCGCCGCCGCCGCGAACAGGGGCTGGACGATGGTCCTTGCCTCGTCGTCGATCTCGACGTTGTGCGCGACAATTTCGGTGCCTTTGCCAAGGCGCTGCCGGACAGCCGGGTGTTCTATGCCGTCAAGGCGAACCCGGCGCCCGAGTTGCTGTCGCTTTTGGTCTCGCTCGGCTCCTGCTTCGACACCGCTTCGGTCGCCGAGATCGAACTGGTGCTCGCCGCCGGCGCCGGGGCCGAGCGCATTTCCTTTGGCAATACCATCAAGAAGGAGCGCGACGTCGCGCGCGCCTATGCGCTTGGCGTCCGCCTGTTCGCGGTCGACTGCAAGGCCGAGGTGGAGAAGATCGCCCGCGCCGCGCCCGGCGCCAAGGTCTTCTGCCGCTTCCTGTTCGGCTGCGCCGGCGCGGAATGGCCGCTGTCGCGGAAGTTCGGCTGCGATCCGGAGATGGCGGTCGAGGTTCTCGACCAGGCGCACAAGCTCGGGCTTGAGGCGGCCGGCGTGTCGTTTCACGTCGGCTCGCAGCAGCGCCGGACCGCGGCGTGGGACGAAGCGCTGAAGTCGGCGGCGGCGATCTTTCGCGCCTGCGCCGAGCGCGGCATCAACCTCACCATGGTCAATCTCGGCGGCGGCTTTCCGACCAAGTACCTGCGCGACGTACCGGCGGTCGAGGCCTATGGCCGTTCGATCTTCCGCGCCTTGCGCAAGCATTTCGGCAACGCCATTCCGGAGACCATCATCGAGCCGGGTCGCGGCATGGTCGGCAATGCCGGCGTGATCGAGGCTGAAGTCGTGCTGGTCTCGAACAAGAGCGAGCACGATCACGTGCGTTGGGTCTATCTCGACATCGGCAAATTCGGCGGTCTTGCCGAAACCATGGGCGAGTCGATCCGCTACCCGATCAAGACGCCGCGCGACGGCGACGAGGTCGGTCCTTGCGTGCTTGCCGGACCGACCTGCGACTCCGCCGATGTGCTGTACGAGAAGCGGCCTTACGATCTGCCGATCAGCCTCGAAATCGGCGACAAGGTGCTGATCGAAGGCACCGGTGCCTACACCGCGACCTACGCAGCGGTGGCCTTCAACGGCTTTCAACCGCTGCGGACCTTCCACATCTGATGCCGCTGGGCTCTGGCTCGCCCATCGTACTCCTCCTCCGCCAGCGGCGGAGGGAAGGGATGGGCGTCGCAGTGCAACGCGACGCAACGGCCGTAAGGAGCTGATCGTCGTGATCATCCGGGAAGAAAAGATCGCTGATGCGGCGGCGCGCGAGGCCCTCCTCGACGTGGCCTATGGCGCTGCGCGTTTCGCCAAAGCCTCCGAGCGGCTGCGCGAAGGCCGCCTGCCGGCTGCCGGATTGTCGCTGGTCGCGAGTGAGCACGGCCGGCTCTTCGGCACGGTTCGGTTGTGGAATGCCACGGCTGGTCCAGGCCGTGCGGCGCTTTTGCTCGGACCGCTTGCGGTGCATCCGGACCATCGCAACCGTGGCATCGGCACCGCGCTGATGCGCCGCGCCATAGCTCGCGCGCGTCTGGCCGGTCACCGCGCGATTCTGCTGGTCGGCGACGCCGTCTATTACCAGCGTTTTGGGTTTTCCGATGCGACGACTGCGGCGCTGTGGATGCCCGGCCCGTTCGAACGGCAGCGTCTGCTCGGGCTCGAGCTGCAGCCCGGCGCTCTTGACGGCGCGCGCGGTCTAATCGGTGCCGCCGGCAAGCCTATTCCTGCGTCGGATTTCGCCGTCCTGGTGGCGCAAGACCGGCGCGCCGGACGCGCTCGCAGCCGTCGAGCGCGGGCAGCCTAGCCGGAAAACGCCAGAAAATCGGGGACGCAACGGACAAATACTGTGGCGTCCCTTCCGTTTCCGCATTGCGGCAGATATCACCGCACCATTGCTGTTGGAGGCTTGTAATATGACCGAGTGGCCCGTTCACGCCTGCATCAGCGGCCCTATTGTCATGATCGGTTTCGGCTCGATCGGCAAGGGTACGCTGCCCTTGATTGAGCGCCATTTTGGTTATGACAAATCCCGCTTCGTCGTCATCGACCCCGAGGACAAGGACCGCAAGATCTTAGACGACCGCAGCATCCGCTTTATCCACCAGGCCGTTACGCGCGACAACTACCGCAAGCTTTTGGGCCCGCTCCTCGCCGACGGCGGCGGCCAGGGTTTTTGCGTCAACCTTTCGGTCGACACCTCCTCGGTCGACATCATGGAATTCTGCCGCGAAATCGGCGCCCTTTACATCGACACCGTGGTCGAGCCCTGGGCCGGGTTTTACTTCGATTCCAAGCTCGGCCCGGAGGCGCGCTCGAACTATGCGCTGCGCGAAACGGTGCTGGCGGCGCGCCGCAAAAGCGCCGGCGGCGCCACGGCCGTATCCTGCTGCGGCGCCAATCCGGGCATGGTGTCGTGGTTCGTCAAGCAGGCGCTGTTGAACATCGCCGGAGACCTCGGACTGAAGTTCAAGGAGCCAAAGACGCGCGAGGAATGGGGCAAGCTTGCCAAGAAGGCCGGCGTCAAAGGCATTCACATCGCCGAGCGCGACACCCAGCGCGCCATTAAGCCCAAGCCGATCGAAGTCTTCGTCAACACTTGGTCGGTCGAAGGCTTTCTTTCGGAAGGCATGCAGCCAGCCGAGCTTGGGTGGGGCACGCACGAGAAGCGGCTGCCGAAGAATGGCTTTAAGCATAAGACCGGCTGCCAGGCGGCGATCTACCTGACCCAGCCCGGCGCTAATACGCGCGTGCGCTCGTGGACGCCGACGGCCAAGGCGCAATACGGCTTCCTGGTCACGCATAACGAGTCGATCTCGATCGCGGACTACTTCACGCTGCGCGACGGCCGCAAGACCCTCTACCGGCCGACCTGTCACTATGCGTACCACCCGTGCAATGACGCGGTGCTGTCGCTGCACGAGCTGTTCGGTCAGGCCGGCGCGCGACAACCCGGCATTCACATTTTGGACGAGCATGAGATCGCCGACGGTATCGACGAGCTCGGCGTGTTGCTCTACGGCCACAAGAAGAACGCCTACTGGTACGGCTCACAGCTCTCGATCGACGAAACGCGCGAACTTGCGCCCTATCAGAACGCCACCGGCCTGCAAGTCACCTCCGCGGTGCTCGCCGGCATGGTGTGGGCGATCGAGAATCCGAAGGCCGGCATTGTCGAAGCCGACGAGATGGATTTCCGCCGCTGTCTGGAGGTGCAGATGCCTTACCTCGGACCGGTGATTGGTGCCTACACCGATTGGACGCCGATCACGGATCGTCCCGGCCTGTTTCCGGAGGATATCGATAGGCGCGATCCCTGGCAGTTTAAAAATGTCTTGGTCGGTTAAACGCAACGGGCGCCGCGCGCCCGTTGCGCATCGCTTTTCACGATTTTTATTTCAGCCGCTTCGCCGCCTCTTCGACGATGCTGAGATCGGAATATTTCTTGACGTCGAAGCTCGACTTGATGAAGCCGAGCTCCTTGGTCATGTCGACGTTCTTCTGCAGCGCGGCGAGATCCGGCATCAGATTGGGGTCGTGATAGACGTCTTGCTTGGTGAACGCCCAGCTGAATATCGCCGGCGGCCGCTTGACCAAATCTCCGAGGATTTGCATCGCCGCCTCGTGATTCGCCGGATCCTCGTACCAGTGCGCGATGCGCAGCGTATCTTCGAAGAAATCGACCAGCGCGGCGCGATGCGCGTCGATAAACGGCTTGCGCGCGGCCCAGACGATCATGTCGCTGACGCCGATGGCATCCTTCTGAACGAACAGATCGCGGCCGATTTTACGCAGTTCGGGATCGTGTGAAAACGGCAGCACCGCCGGAATGAGATCGACCTTCTTTTCCGCCAGCATCGACTTCATGGCGGGAAACGGCGCCTCGACGACGGTGTAGTCGCGATTAGGCTCAAGCCCGTGCTTGTGCAGCATCGCCTTCATGGCGACGTCGACAGCGCTGCCTTCCGCGTTGGTGGCGACGACTTTGCCCTTGAGATCTTCGATCTTGCGGATCGGTCCGTCATTGAGGACCATGTATTCCTGCGAATAATAGCCCGGAACGCCGTCCTGGAACTCGTCGCTGACGATGCGCAGGTCGTCCAGTCCGGCGTTCTCAATGGCGATGCCGAGCGTCGAAAAGGCGAGGTTGGTGATTTCAACCTGGTTGTTGGCGAGCGCCGTGATCATCGGCGGGGTGCCGACATAGTGCACCGGATCCAGTACGTAGGATTGGCCAAAATGCTTGGCGAGATCCTTCTTCTGCAGCCAGATCGAGGCCCAATTGCCCGGCGCCACCCAAGCTTCGCGGATATGGACCGGGTCGGCTTTGGCGGTTGCGGCACAATCTAGAGCGAAGGCCAGGCCGCACAGGCCAACCCAGGCAAACATCATTGCACGTGTCGTGACACGCATCATTCCCTCCCGAGGTTATGTGAGCGCCGTTCTCCGGCGCCTCGTTGTTACGAGTTTACTGTAGCCGCTTCGCCGCCTCTTCGATTAGGCTGAGATCGGAATGCGCCTTGACGTCGAAGCTTGCTTTGACGAAGCCCAGATCCTTGGTCATGTCGACGTTCTTTTGCAGCGCATCGAGGTTCGGCTTCATATTTGGATCGCGGTAATAGTCAGTTTTGGTGTACAGCCAGCCGAAGCGTTCCGGGGGTTGCTTGGTGAGCTGGGAAGCGATCTGCGCGGCCGCGTCGTGATTTTTCGGATCGAGATACCAGCGCTCGATGCGCATGGTATCTTCGAGAAAGTCGACCAATGCGGCGCGATGCGCGTTGATGAACGGCTCCCTCGCGGTCCAGACAATGAACTGCGATACGCCGATCGCATCATGAACCGTGAACAGAGGGCGCGCGATCTTCTTCAGCTCGGGGTCCAACGCAAACGGCAGAACGGTCGGGATCAGGTCGACCTTTTTCTCCGCCAGCATCGATTTCATCGCAGGAAACGGCGCTTCGATGATCGTATAATCGCGGTTCGCTTCCAGTCCGTGTTTGCGCAGCATGGCGCGCATCGCCACGTCAACGCCGCTGCCGACCGCGTTGGTCGCAACGATTTTGCCCTTGAGATCTTCCACTTTCTTGATCGGGCCGTCGGCGAGGACCTCAAATTCATCGTCGCGATAGCCGGGAACGCCGTCCTGGAACTCGTCGGCGATCACCCGGACGTCGTCCATACCTGCATTCTCGATGGCAATAGGCAGGGTTGAATAAGCCAGATCGGCGATCTCCAACTCGTTATTGGCGATGGCCGTGATCATCGGCGGCGTGCCGGCGTAATGCGTCGCCTCGAACGTATAGGACTGGCCGAAATGGCGGGCGAGATCCTTGTTTTGCAGCCACATTGAGAACCAGTTGGCGATCGGCGCGACCCAGGCGCCGCGAATTTGCAGCGGATCGGCTTGCGCCAGGCTGACGCTGAGCAGAAAAAGCGCAAAGGTCGCCAATCCAATCTTCCCACGCATTCTCATTACTTCTCCCAAAGGCTGCAGTTTTGTCCTCAAAGCTCCGGCGATAGCGCCGATTGGAGCGATTGTGGGCGCAAAGCGCGATCCGACGCAAGGCTTCCGCTTGCTGCGCCTTGCCGCAGCGGCGCGACGCTTACGAGTGCTCCGCCGTCTCCTGATGCCACACCAGCAGCCGTCGGCGGACGACGGCCATCGCCTTGATCAGGGCATAACCGACGACGGCGATCTCGACGATGCCGGCGAAAACACCGCGCGAATCGGCAAAGCGCGAGGCGCTCATCATGGCGCCGCCGAGTCCATAGCCGCCCATCACCATCTCGGCGATGATCGCGACGATCAGCGAGATCGGCAACGCCACCTGCAGCCCGGTCAGGATTTGCGGCAATGCCGCCGGCAGCTTGATCTGCCACATCACCTCGCGTTCGCTGGCGCCCATATTGAGCGCCGACCAGATCAGCTCTTTGTCGACGCTGGCGATGCCGGCCAGCGTCGCGGTCACCACCGGGAAAATTGCGTCGAATACCACGATCGAGATTTTCGAGACGTCGTAGAGGCCGAGCCACAAAATGATGATCGGCAGGAAGGCGATTTTCGGCATCGGAAAGCCGACCGAGATGATCGGATCGAAGAACCACCGTACCAGCCGGTTACGGGACATCAATGCGCCAAGCGTGATACCGCCGACTGTGGCAATGACAAAGCCCGTCATCGCGCGGTAGAGCGTCAGCCCAAGATTGATCCACAGATCGCCGCTGACGGCGTCGCTATAGATGCGCTCGACGACGGCGGAAAACGGCGGCAACATGAATGCCGTCACTCTGCCGCTGCGGGCGAAAAGCTCCCAGGCGATCAGAACCACCAAAACGGAAAAAACGCCAGCGCCGCTACGGAACACGATGTCGAGACGTCGCGCCGCATCGTGGGTAACGTCGGCTTCCGCGGCCGCCAACGAGGCCGCATTTTCTATTCCCGCCATTGCAGCAACCATTGCACGAGAAACTGGTAGAGCCGGTCCGCGGCAAAGCCCAGAAACGCCACGGTGAGCACCACCGCATACATGCCTTCGTAAGAGCCGGTGGAGCCGAGGTAGCCGATCAGATAGCCGAACCCCTGCTGCGCTACGATCAATTCGGAACTCACCAGCAGGATAAAGGCCAGAGCAAGCGCGGTGCGGATGCCGTTGAGCATTTCCGGCAGTGCGCTGGGCACCACGACGTCCCACAGCAGGCGCAGCCGATTAGCGCCCATGCTGCGCGCCGACCAGATCAGCGCCTGGTCGCTGCCGCGCGCGCCGTTATAGGCGCCGATGGTGACCGGAATCATGCAGCCGAGAAAGATGAGTAGAATCTTGGAGCCATCGCCAAAACCGAGCCACAGCACCGTCACTGGAATGAGCGCCGATTTCGGCAGTGGATAGAACAACTCCACCAGCGGGTTGACGAACACGTCCAGAAGACGCCAGCGCGCCATCAGAATTCCCAAGCCGCCGCCGGCAACGATGGCTAGGAGAAGCCCCATGGAGCCCCGATAGAGCGAAGACGCGCCGTTATCGACGAGCTCGCCGTCGCGAACGAGATCGACCCACGCGACCGCGACGTGAGTGAGGGGCGGCAGAGCCTGACTGTCGATGATGTTGAATCGCGCGGCCATCTCCCAGCCGAGCGCCAACAGCACCAGCGGCAGATAACGAAAGCCGGCTTGCGTCATTTTTTGCATCAACCGGCCTTCGTTTCCTGCGCCTTGATCGCCTCGTCGCGCACCAGATTCCATATTTCATCAGCCTTTTCCACGAATTCCTTGCTGCGCAGGATACTCGGATCGCGGTTGGCGAATTTGGTCTCTACGATTTTCTTGATGCATCCCGGCCGTGCCGACATCACCGCCACGCGATCGGCAAGATAGACCGCCTCTTGCACGTCATGGGTGACGAAGATCACGGTCTTGGGCGTGCGCTTCCAAATGTTGAGGAGTTCGGTCTGCATCAACGCGCGCGTTTGCGCGTCGAGCGCACCGAACGGCTCATCCATCAGCAATATGCTGGGATCGAAGGCGAGCGTACGCGCGATCGCGGTGCGCTGCCTCATGCCGCCGGACAGTTGCGACGGATAGCTGTCCTCGAATCCCCGTAAGCCGACGAGATCGATAAACGCCTGCGCCCGCTTTACACGCTCAGGGCGCGGCAAGTTTTGGCGTTCCAGACCGTAGAGAATATTGGTGCGCACGGTCTTCCACGGAAACAGCGCGAAATGCTGGAACACGATGCCGCGGTCGGGTCCGGGCGCGGTCACCGGTCTGCCTTCGACCATGATGCGACCCGCCTCGATCGGCAGGAAGCCTCCGACGAGATAGAGCAGGGTGGATTTGCCGCAGCCCGAAGGGCCGAGAATCGCCAAGAACTCGCGTGGCCGCACGTCCAGCGATATATCCGATAGCGCCAATACGGCTCGCCCGCGCGGCGGGCGATACGTGTGGTTCACCCGCTCGATGACGATCTGGCCCTTACCGTCCATTGACGCCTACACATCCCTGGCGCCTCCCCTGGCGCCGCTTCGACTGCACCCTAACCGGCCGGTAGCGCTGCACCAAGGGCTGTTGCGCCGCAGCGGGCGCGGCAGGACGGCGCGTTTGGCAGGATTCTGCAAAAGCGGCTATATCTGACCGCGTAGCGGCGGCCTGGAAGCACGGATGGAACGCTCGTTCAAGAAGGAAGTGGATGCGTTGCGGCTTGGCGCCGGCGAGACCTTTCGCGGGGAGGGCATCCTCGCCGTGACCAAGGCGCTGCTGCAATCGGGGGTCAGTTACGTCGGCGGCTATCAGGGCGCGCCGGTATCGCATCTGCTCGACGTCATGGTGGATGCCGAAGATTTATTGGCCGATCTCGGCGTGCACGTCGAGACTTGCACCAACGAAGCCGCGGCGGCCGCCATGCTCGGCGCTTCGATCAACTATCCGCTGCGCGGAGCGGTCACGTGGAAATCGATCGTCGGCACCAACGTCGCGGCGGACGCGCTGTCGAATCTGTCCTCGCCCGGCGTCATCGGCGGCGCACTCATCGTGCTCGGCGAGGACTATGGCGAAGGCGCGAGCGTTATTCAGGAACGCTCCTACGCCTATGCCCTGAAATCCTCGATGTGGCTGCTCGACCCGCGCCCCGATCTGCCGACAATCGTGCATTTGGTCGAAAAGGGATTTGAGCTTTCAGAAGCTAGCCATGCTCCGGTCATGCTGGATTTGCGGGTCCGCGCCTGCCATGTCACCGGCGAATTCGTTGCCAAGGACAATAAAAGCGGCGCCTACAGCGCCCGGCACCGGCTGGAGGGACCGCCGCGGTTCGAATACGGCCGGCTCGCGCATCCGCCGGTCATCTTCACGCAGGAGCGGCTGAAAATCGAGCAGCGCCTGCCGGCCGCGCAAATATTCATCCGCGAGCAAAAGCTCAACGAATGGATCCCGGGCGAGATCGGCGAGATCGGCATTATTGTTCTGGGCGGCCTTACCAACGGCCTTCTGCGCGCGCTGGCGCGGCTCGATCTCGCCGACCTCTATGGCGCCTCGCGTATTCCGATCTACGTGCTCAATGTGGCCTATCCGCTGGTGCCGGAAGACGTGAAGGATTTTTGCGCCGGCAAAAGCGCCGTACTGGTGGTCGAGGAAGGCTCGCCTGACTATGTCGAACAGCAGGTCAATGTCGTGCTGCGCGGCGCCGGCATCGCTGCGCGCGTGCTCGGTAAGGGCTGTCTGCCGCGCAGCGGCGACTACACTTCGGAAACATTTTTACGCGGCATTGCGGCCTTCATCGAGGAGTCCCGCCCGGTCGGCGTCGATGCCGGTGCCGTGGTCGCGCGGGTCGCGGCAATGCTCGAGCATAAATCCGCCGCCCTCGCAGCCGTCGGCAATATTCCGCCGCGGCCGCCGAATTTCTGCACCGGCTGTCCGGAGCGGCCGGTCTTTGCCGCGATAAAGCTTGCCCAGCGCGAGATCGGCCCGACCCATATCAGCGCCGATATCGGCTGCCATTCGTTTGCGACTTTCGCGCCGTTCTCGCTCGGCAATTCCATTCTCGGCTACGGCATGTCGCTGGCGAGTGCAGCCGCCGTCGGCCCGAACATGAAAAAGCGACCGATCTCAATCATGGGCGACGGCGGCTTCTGGCATAACGGGCTCATCACCGGCGTCGCCTCCAACATGTTCAACAAGGGCGACGGCGTTCTGATCGTGATGCAGAACGGCTATGCCTCCGCCACCGGCCAGCAATACCTGCCGTCAAGCAAGGCGAACCGCAGCGGCACGCCGACCGGCATTAGCATCGAGAAGACGCTGCGCTCGCTCGGCGTCACTTGGCTGCGCACGGTGCGCACTTACAGCGTGGCGAAGATGGCGGCAACGCTGAAGGAGGCGATGCGTACGGCGGAGCGCGGCCTCAAAGTGATCATCGCCGACGGCGAATGCATGCTGGCGCGTCAGCGCCGCATCCGCGCCGAGGATGCGGCAAAGCTCGACCGCGGCGAGCGCGTGGTGAAGACGCGTTACGGCGTCGACGATGAAATCTGCACCGGCGATCATTCCTGCATCCGGCTTTCCGGATGCCCGTCGCTGACCGTCAAGCCCAATCCCGACCCGCTGCGCTCCGATCCGGTGGCGACCGTGATCGAGAGCTGCGTCGGCTGTGGGCTGTGCGGCGAGGTCGCCCATGCCGCCGTGCTCTGCCCGTCGTTCTATCGCGCCGATGTCGTCAGCAATCCGAATTGGTGGGACCGTAATCTGGCCCGTTTCCGAACCGCCGCGATCCGCTGGCTCGGTGGGAGAGTCGAAACTGCTCCCGCCCCGCAGAAGGAAGAGGACGAGGTGAACGGGCCCGGACCTGCCGAAAAGGCCGGGACCTTCTCAGCCCAACACTCCCCGGTGCCTGGCGAGGCTGCACGCGACGGCAAGCGGCAAGGCAGCGTAAGGCCGCTCACCATCCTGATCGCCGCGCTTGGCGGCGAAGGCGGCGGCGTGCTCACCGACTGGATCGTTGCCGCGGCGGCGAGCCGGAATTTCCCCGTCCAATCGACGTCGATCCCGGGTGTCGCGCAACGCACCGGTGCCACCACCTATCACATCGAAATGGTGCCGGCGCCGGCCCCCACCCCCACCCT